>Ga0306872_100277_pt1 | contig 21306 bp, 16 predicted proteins | sample AntRauMeHopE1498_FD_190455 | JGI IMG/M metagenome (GOLD analysis project Ga0306872, IMG submission 190455) | Saline lake microbial communities from Rauer Islands, Antarctica - Metagenome Hop E1 #498 (v2) (version 2) | ecosystem: Environmental > Aquatic > Non-marine Saline and Alkaline > Saline ...
GTGATGGCCTGCTAATAGTCATCATGGTCACCCCTTCCCCCGCTTTCCGTTGAAGCGAGCCCCTGCGGCTCCTCCGGAGTCAGCGGGGGTTTCGCACATCACAAAAAAATACCCCCCCAGGACGGAGGGTATTTATATAGTCGAGATCGTTATATTATTTAACGATTTTGGTCACAACGCCGGCGCCAACAGTCTTGCCACCTTCGCGGATAGCGAAGTTGAGACCCTGCTCCATAGCAATCGGAGCGAGCAACTTAACCTTAAAGGTTAGCGTGTCGCCAGGGATAACGAGCTCTTTGTCGGCAGGAAGTTCAACTTCACCAGTGACGTCAGTTGTACGGAAGTAGAACTGAGGCTTGTAGCCTTTGCTAAATGGTGTGTGGCGACCGCCTTCTTCCTTCTTAAGGATATAGACTTCAGCGTCAAACTCGGTGTGAGGAGTCACAGAACCTGGTTTAACGATAACTTGGCCACGTTCGATCTGTTCGCGCTCGATGCCGCGAAGCAGAAGTCCAGCATTATCGCCAGCTTGTCCACGGTTGAGGTTCTTCTTGAAGGCTTCGATACCAGTTACCACAGAGCTCTGTGTTGCGCGGATGCCGATGATCTCAATTGGGTCGTTGATGTTAATCACACCAGTTTCGATACGTCCGGTTGCGACCGTACCACGTCCCTTAATTGAGAAAACGTCTTCGATTGGCATCAGGAATGGCTTGTCGAGGTCGCGAGTTGGCTGTGGAATGTATTCGTCGATGGCTTTGACGAGTTCCATGATAGCGTCTTCGCTGGCTTCGTCACCTTCGAGAGCTTTCGTCGCAGAGCCCTTGATGATGGGGGCGTCTTCGTCGTAGCCATTCTTAGCAAGAAGCTCACGAATATCCATTTCAACTAGTTCAACCAGCTCTGGGTCGGCCAAGTCCATCTTGTTAAGGAACACAAGGATCTTTGGAACACCAACTTGGTGAGCAAGTAGCACGTGCTCACGAGTTTGTGGCAACGGGCCGTCGTTCGCGGCAACCACTAGGATTGCGCCGTCGATCTGGGCAGCACCGGTGATCATGTTTTTTACATAGTCGGCGTGACCTGGCATGTCGACGTGAGCATAGTGACGAGTTTCTGACTCGTACTCTTGGTGAGAGGTAGCGATGGTAATACCACGTGCGCGCTCTTCGGGTGCGTTGTCGATTTGGTCGTAAGCGATCATTTTGTTGACATCGCTAGGAATACGCTTTGCGAGCACAGCGGTAATCGCTGCAGTCAAAGTGGTTTTTCCGTGGTCAACGTGGCCCATAGTACCAACGTTAACGTGAGGCTTGGTTCGATCGAAATCTGCCATTTAAATTAATTCTCCTTTAATTATTTTCGCATGAGGCAATAACACTTCACGACGTATGGTAGTGATTATACAGTGTTTCCCTCAAGTCGTAAAGAGAAATTGGCTAGCAATGTTACCGGTAGCGAGCCCGTTCAATAGCACGAAAACTTATACGTGGAGATAGATCGATGTCCGCGGCGGCCGGAGAGAGTATAGCGGCTTTAGTTTCGTCCGAATTTTCGGCATCTTCGAGGTTTATACGAAGATTAAGTCGCCCTATTACTTCAGTCATATACACCGATAGGCTTTCGTAGGCTAGCTTTACGTACTGTCGATAGTAAGCATGGTCAAGGGATTCGGTGGCATGGACCACGTCGCACCTGACGATATACCAAAAGTCTATTAGTTGTTGCCAGTCGCTATCGTCTCTGAGGCAGATTGAACGGCCATCTGTGGACTTTAGCGGTCGGTGCTGGGTTAGCACGTAGATTCGGCGCATGGGGCTTCTGAGCAATTCGAGGCATTCTCCTGTGAAGTAGTCGTGCCACAGCTCATATCTTTGTTTCAAGGCCTGCAGAGCCAAAGAATTTAAAGGCTCGCCTGTTGCAAATCTATACCACGCATTAAAAGAAGCATAGGCGTGCAAAAACGCGGCCTCGTAGTCGATGTGCGAAAGCGCAAATTGCTCAGTTATGATTCGTTGTTGTCGATGCCGTATGAGCGCTTTCATAGCAATATCTTCTCTTTCTTAGCCCAAGCTCGGCGAACCGCTACCAGTCTTACACCCAGAAGCTCACAGCCATCGTTGACCGTTTTTACGAGTCTTAGGTCGTCTAGTAAGCTTGTATTTGGTCGCTCAGCGTAGCGAAACTGAATACTAAGCTGTGATGCGTGGGCAAAAAGGACGAAGCGGCAGACTCGCTGTGTAATCAGCTCAACATTTTCATCTCTAGAAAACTTTCTGACCGACAGCGTGCCGTCCACTGCGTCTTGAGCGGTGACTTCAATGTAATAGTTCTCTTTTATGATGGGATGCTGCACGGCATCATTTATTGACCTTCTGCGGCGAACAAGCTCAAAGACCGCGCTCAGTCTTGCAGCCATTGCGACACCTACACCATCTAAACTCTTTAGGGCACCATACGACGGCACATCAGAGCTTGACTTCAAGATATCCTGGACCTTCCGAGCAATCCTTTGAACCGGGTAGCCTGACGTACCTGAGCCTATAATCGCCTGAAGTAGCTCATGCTCACTTAGGGCATGTACCGATCTTTCAGCAATTTTCTCTCTGGGGCGAATTGATGATAACGTATTCATACACCTGAGTATAGATAGTGAAGATATATTTTTGATTAACAAAAACAAGTCCGGGACCTTGCGTGGTCCCGGGTGGTGTTACTTGTTGGTTCGCTTTGCGATGATCTCTAGTGCTACGTTCGGCGGCACTTCTTCGTACTGAGAAAGTTCCATTGTCGAGGCAGCGCGGCCTTGACTCATTGAGCGAATATCGTTGGTGTAGCCGAACAGGTTCGACAGCGGCACAAAGGCCCGAATAAGCTTGGCATTACCTGGGATATCTTCCATGGCGTCAATCCGGCCGCGTCGGCCGTTGAGGTCACCAATGATGTCGCCCATGAAGTCTTCCGGGGTTGAAACCTCAACTTTCATGACTGGTTCAAGAATTACAGGTCGAGCTTTGGGGATACCTTCTTTGACAGAAAGGACGCCGGCGAGGTTAAAAGCAAGCTCGCTGGAGTCAACGTCGTGATAGCTACCGTCGTAAAGTGTCGCTTTAACACCGATCATAGGATACCCAGCTATAACACCACTTTTTAGTGTATCGTTGATGCCCTTTTCAACGGGCTTACGGTACTCTTGTGGCACAGCGCCTCCCTTGATAGCATCGACAAACTCAAATCCTTGACCGGTTTCAGTTGGCTCGAATCGAATCCAGACATCTCCAAATTGGCCCCGTCCACCAGTTTGCTTGGCGTGCTTGCCTTGTGCTTCAGCCACGCCCCGAATCGTTTCGCGGAAGGCTACTTGCGGCTCACCGACATTTGCTTCAACGTTAAATTCCCGTTTCATGCGATCGACAAGAATTTCTAAGTGGAGTTCACCCATACCGGACATGATTGTTTGGCCCGTCTCGTCGTCAGTGTGAATTCGGAAGGTGGGATCTTCTTCAGCCAAACGCTGCAAGGCAACACCCATCTTCTCTTGGTCACTCTTCGTCTTCGGCTCTACGGCAATTGACACTGGAGGCTCTGGGAAGTCGATTGATTCAAGAGTGATAGGGTTAGCGATATCAGAAAGTGTGTGGCCCGTGAAAGTACCTTTAAGCCCGACAACTGCGGCAATGTCGCCAGCGCCGATCATATCGATGTCTTCACGTTTGTCGGCGTGCATACGGACAATGCGTCCAATGCGCTCTTTGTCACCAGTGGTGGTGTTCAGAATATGGCTCCCAGCAGTTAATTTACCGCTATAAACTCTGACGAAGATAAGGCGCCCAACAAATGGGTCGGTGGCAATTTTGAAAGCCAGGGCAGAAAGTGGTTCAGCATCGTCTGGCTGTCTTTCAACCAGGTCACCAGATTTAGGGTTAGTTCCCTGAATGGCATCGACGTCGAGTGGTGACGGCAGGTAGTCGTTAACAAGGTCGAGAATTTTTTCAACAATGACACCGCGGCCATCGCCACCTGTAACAAGGTAAAAGTCACCGGCTAAAACGCGCTTACGAAGGGCGCGCTTAAGGTCGTCGATTGTAATTGACTCTTCCCCGTCGCTCAAGAAGCGCTCAAACAGTTCGTCTTCGGCTTCTACGGCTGCTTCAACGAGAAGGCTACGGGCGTGTTTTGCTTTTTCAAGCATGTCGGCTGGAATTGCGCCAACCACCAGCTCGTGGTCGGCATAATCAGCGTATGTGTATGCTTTCATATCAACCAAGTCGACGACACCGTTAATATCTTTTTCAAATCCAATAGGAAGGTGAACCGGTAGGGCGTGTTTAGAAAGACGGGTGTGAATTGAAGCGAGGGATTTATAAAAATCACCGCCAATTTGATTAATCTTGTTGATGAAGCAGATACGTGGCACACCGTATTTGTTAGCCTGGCGCCAGACAGTTTCAGTTTGAGCTTCGACGCCCATTTTACCGTCGAACACGGTCACGGCACCATCAAGAACACGAAGTGAACGCTCTACTTCAGCCGTAAAGTCGATGTGGCCCGGCGTATCGATGATGTTGATGGTATAACCCTTCCAGCCGGCGGTAACAGCCGCAGACGTGATAGTAATACCACGCTCTTTCTCTTGAGCCATCCAGTCAGTCGTTGCTCCGTCGCCTTCACCTTTTACCACGCCAATTTTGTGGTTGATTCCGGTGCGGTACAAGATACCCTCGGTGGTGGTAGTTTTACCAGCGTCGATGTGCGCAATAATACCAATATTACGAAAGTCCTTAAGTTGGACAGTTTTTTGGGCCATGTGAATCGTCTCTCTTTCGTTAAATGCTTTGCCTATTTTTTGCCATAAAAAATAGTGCTTTCGTGCGATTATAACAGATTGTGAGCCCTTATTCTAGTCTTTACCGTGTGGGGCGCTTAGTTTTGCTACTTTTTGGTCAGCATGATAAGACTGCGTAATTGCCGAGCATAAAAGAATGCCCCTCAAGTTGCAAGGGCATTCTTTTTATGAAGATAGACTGACTAGGTCCTGGCAAAGTGTGCAAACGCACGGTTTGCTTCGGCCATCTTGTGAGTATCTTCCTTCTTTTTGAAGGCAGCACCGGTTTCATTGTAGGCGTCCGCGATTTCGAGAGCAAGACGCTGTGAGTAAGGAATACCCTTACGACCACGAGCGGCCTGTACCAGCCATGTGAACGAGTAGTGAAGCTGGCGGTGTCCAGCAACAGGAAACGGAATTTGATAGTTTGCACCACCTACTCGACGAGATTTTACCTCGAAGTTTGGTGATACGTTCTTTAGCGCTTTTTCAAACACTTCAAGTGGATTCTCGCTGTCAAGCTTCTTTGCTGCCATTTCGAGTGCCGTATAGACAGCCCGTTCGGCAACTTGCTTTTTTCCATCAAGCATAGACTTGTTGATCAGGCGTTGCACCAGCACACTTTGGTAGCGGCGGTCTGGCGACAGAACACGCTGTAGGGATACACTTACTTTACGCGGCATTATTTTGTATCCTTCTTTGCGCCGTACTTAGAGCGGCCTTGTTTACGATTAGCAACTCCCTGGAGGTCAAGAGCACCACGAACAATGTGGTAACGAACACCGGGAAGGTCGGGCACACGACCACCGCGAACGAGCACAACGGCGTGTTCCTGGAGGTTGTGACCTTCTCCACCAATGTAGGCCCAGACCTCTTGGTTGTTTGTCAAGCGAACACGAGCAACCTTACGGAGGGCTGAGTTCGGTTTTTTGGGCGTTTTCGTAGTTACTTTGATACAGACACCACGTTTTAGCGGTGCGTTCTGCTCGTAGTAACGAACCTTGAGTGCGTTATGAATACGGCTAAGCGCTGGCGACTTACTCTTTGAATGAGCACCTTTGCGTGGCTTTCGCACGAGTTGATTGATTGTTGGCATGTAAAACTAAACTTCCTCTTAAATGATTGGGTAACCAGGTAGGTCACATTTGCTTATCAGGGTCAGCATCCCTTCAAAGCGGGGTCCATCCTTTTATGCGTCTTGTACACTCGTCGCATAACGATGAACGGAAACTCACCTACGATCATACCAGAGACTGGCGCTTTTGTCGAGACTAGGCGGCCAGCTCGAGGTCTTCTTCGATCTCGGCAACAGTGTCCTCGTCGAGGGTGTCGAGTGCGGTCGCACTTGTCACACCGGTTCCTACAGGTATCTTGCGTCCGATGATCACGTTTTCCTTGAGTCCGTGCAAGCGGTCGATTCGTCCACTGACTGCGGCGTTGATCAGCACGCGAGTCGTGTCTTGGAACGATGCCGCCGAGAGGAAGCTGTCTGACCAGATTGAGACCTTGGTAATACCAAGGAGCAACTGGGTGAAGGCAACAAGCTCTTTTTTGTCGGCAATCAATGTATCGTTAGCTTCCATAACGGCAGCACGAGACACAATATCGCCAGTCACAAACGAACTGTCGCCTGGACTTTCAACCTGTACACGGCTAAACATCTGTCGAACGATGATCTCGAGGTGCTTGTCGGCAACGTCTTGACCCTGTGCTGCGTAAATACGCAGAACCTCGTTGATGATGTAGCGCTGGGTAGCTTCAATGCCCTTGAGGCGCATGAGGTCGTGCAGGTTAAGTGATCCGGCGGTAAGTCGATCACCAGCTTCAACCATATCACCAGACTTTACGAGAAGCTGGGTGTTACCAGGAACTTCGTAGCGAACTGGTGAACTAGCGTTTGCCGCAATCACAATGTGCTCGTCGGTATATTCAACCACGCCGTCGAATGGTGCAATGATGGGGCGAGATTCACTCTCACCTGTCGCCAACACGTCACCGACCTTAACATCAGCGCCAGACTTAACGTTCTGAACGCGACCTTCAAGAGCGATATGCTCAACGTGACCTGCTTCAGGAGTAACTTGAACGATGTATTTCTTGCCGTCTTCCCACTGCTCAACAGAGCCAGTGACTTCAGTCATGAAGGCCTGTCCTTTTGGTGAACGAGCTTCAAACAACTCCTCAACACGTGGCAGACCCTGTGTAATGTCGCTTTCGGCAACACCAGAAGCGTGGAAGGTTCGTAGTGTTAGCTGCGTTCCTGGCTCACCAACTGATTGGGCAGCGATCACACCTACCGGTTGAGCCTTGGCCACAAGTCGGTTGGTCGACATGTCGATACCGTAGCTTGTTTGTGGCACACCGCGTAGGTTTTTAGTAGAAAGAACAGAACGAATCTTGACTTCGCTTATGTCTTTGTCGGCTTCAATCGCTTTAGACATCTCACGGGTTATGAGCTCGCCTGTCTTAACGTACCCGGCAACATTTTCAGCAGCATAGCGACCGTACAAGCGATTAGCAAAAGCGATCATCGTCAATTCTGTTTCAGCCCGGTAGATAGCAAAGCCATCGTCGTCGCCCGGCTTGTCTTCAACTGTAAAGACATCTTGTGACACATCGACGAGTCGTCGTGTCAGGTAGCCTGAGTCGGCAGTCTTCAACGCTGTGTCAATCAGACCCTTGCGTGAACCACGAGTCGCAACGAATTGTTCAAGTGACGAAAGTCCTTTTTTGTAGCTAGAACGGATCGGTAGCTCAATTTCTCGGTTCGTCGCGTCAACCATGATACCAATCATGGCGCTGGCAAGCTGAACGTTTGAAATGTCACCACGTGCACCGGAGTTCACCATCACTGATACGCTAGTGTCCATGTCTTTGAGCTTCTCTTTAAGGAAGTCCCCGACTTCACGGACAACGCCGCGCCAAGTGTTGATAGTAAGGGTATAGCGCTCTTCCTCGGTGATGAGACCCTGGCTATACTGCTCACTAATGAGCGTTACTTTGGCGTCACCTTCAGCGATGAACTCACTGGTTTCTTCAAACTCAATGTAGTCATCCTTACCAGTTGAAACGGCGGCGATCGTTGCAAAACGGAACGCAATGCCTTTCATTCGGTCAGCCAGTTGAGCGGTTGCCTCGGCACCAAATTGCTCGAAGACATCACCGAGCACTTTCTTGAGCTGCTTCTTGTTCTGGACGTTATTGTCATACGGGTAATCCGCTGGTAGAATATCGTTGAAGAAAGCGCGCCCAAGGGTTGTAACGCGGGTTTCGCCCTTTACGTGCAAGCGAATTGGTGTCTGCAGTTGGATAACGTGTTGGTCGTATGCCATCTCGGCTTCGTAAATTGAGCTGTAAGCTTTAACATCACTTGTTTGAGCGCTAGGCTTGTCGTATGTGAGGTAGTAGTTACCAAGAACAATGTCTTGACCAATTGAGAGTACCGGTGCACCGTCGGCTGGCTTTAGAAGGTTAGCTGTAGCGCTCATGAGCGTGCGAGCTTCTTCTTGCGCCTGACGACTGAGCGGAAGGTGGACTGCCATTTGGTCGCCGTCGTAGTCGGCGTTGAATCCGTTTGCAACCAGCGGGTGCAATTGAATCGCTTTACCTTCGACGAGTTTTGGCTTAAAGGCCTGGATAGACAAACGGTGAAGTGACGGAGCACGGTTCAATAGAACATACTTACCTTCAATCACCGCGTCGAGTGCGTCCCACACCACCGCTTCACCAGCTTCGATTAAACGAGTGGCTGAGCGAATGTTATGAGCGTACTCACCAGTTATCAACCAGTTAATAACAAATGGCTTGAATAGCTCAAGGGACATTTGCTTTGGCAGACCACATTCGTCGATCTTGAGTTTTGGTCCAACTACAATTACCGAACGGCCAGAGTAGTCGACACGCTTGCCTAGCAGGTTCTGTCGGAAGCGACCTTGCTTACCCTTTAACATATCAGAGATACTCTTGAGTCTTCGGCGTCCACCAGTCGCATTGACGGCGCGGCCACCACGGGCAGCACTGTTATCGATCAGGGCGTCGACTGCTTCTTGTAGCATTCGCATTTCGTTGCGGCGAATCACTTCAGGAGCATTCAGGTCGATCAGCTTCTTTAGGCGGTTGTTACGGTTAATAACGCGGCGATACAAGTCATTAAGGTCTGAGGTCGCAAAGCGTCCACCAGTCAATTGCACCATTGGGCGAAGGTCCGGGGGAATCACGGGAAGAACGGTCAACGTCAGGCTGTTTGGTTTGATGCCAGCTGACTGCATTCCTTCAAGCACTTTAAGCCGCTTAAGAAGCTTCTTTTCGCGTTGGCCCTTTGCTCCGGCAACATCTTCAGTCAGTTCAGCAATAAGCTTGGGTAAATCAATCGCGTCGAGCAAATGCTTCAGCGCGATGCCGCCCATACCGACCTCAATGAGGTCTTGGTACTCTTCAGGAAGACCACGGTAATCAACTTCGCTCATTAGTGAGCATTTAACGAGGCTCTCGAGCTGCGTCTTCTTCAGGGTGTAGCTTTCTGTTAGCTCTTCAAGCTCGCGGGTCTGCTGTTCAGCCAGCGATTTAACGTCAGCCGTTTCGGCTTCGGCTTCTTTCTCGTAGCGCATCTTAATTGCGGCCGTGGCTGCTTCAGTTTCGGCTTCGAGGTCAGCCAGTTGCTTGTCTCGCGCTGTTTCGTCGGACTTTAACACCACGTAGGTGGCAAAGTAAGCGATTCGTTCGAGGTTGCGGACAGTGATACCGAGCAATAGTGACATGGCAGAAGGTGTTCCGCGCATAAACCAAATGTGGGCAACTGGGCTAGCTAATGTAATATGCCCCATTCGTTCGCGGCGCACCACCGACTTAGTGACCAGGTCACCATTTTTGTCGACGGCGGCTTCGCGTGAGCGAACACCTTTTAATTTGTTGTCGTGTGGGTTAATATCCTTAACTGGGCCAAAAATACGCTCACAAAACAATCCGTCTCGCTCAGGTTTCTGAGTACGGTAGTTGATCGTTTCAGGCTTAGCGACTTCGCCGTGACTCCACTTCAGGATGTCATCAGAGCTAGCGACACTTAGTCGAATAGCGTCAAAGTCAGCAATGCCGTTGTTGTTAGTAATAACGCGCGACATATTACGCCTCCTCCTTGATTTCTTCTATTTCATCAATGTCCTGAATCGACATTCCGTCTTCGATCTCTCCGATGCCGTCTGCTTCATCAAGAATCGTTTCAATTTCATCATCGAGTCCCATGACGCTTGCAGCAGAAACAGGCTCGCCGTTTATGACGCTCCCGATTACCTGCTCAGCATCGACTATGGCGTCTTGCGATTCGTCGAGTAAGTCAACTCGCAGACCAAGACCCTGCAGTTCTTTCACGAGCACGTTGAAGCTTTCAGGAAGCTTAGGACCAACGATTGGTTCGTTTTTAATGATCGATTCGTAGGCCTTCGCACGTCCGTAAACGTCGTCCGACTTGATGGTAAGCATTTCTTGGAGTGTTGAGGCAGCGCCGTAGGCTTCGAGTGCCCATACTTCCATCTCTCCAAATCGTTGTCCACCATTTTGGGCTTTACCGCCAAGTGGCTGTTGAGTCACCATTGTGTATGGACCAGTTGAGCGGGCGTGTATCTTATCGCTCACCATGTGGTGAAGCTTCAGAATGTGCATGACACCAACGGTTGTGCGCTCTTCAAATGGCTCACCGTTTCGTCCGTCGAAGAGCTGGCTCTTTCCGTCGCGGGGCAAGCCGGCTTTTTCGAGTTCATCAGAAATAGTTTCGTCCAAAATTCCATTAAATGGTGGCGTTGCGACCTTGTAGCCAAGGGCGCGGGCCGCCATACCAAGGTGAGTCTCGTACAGCTGACCAATGTTCATACGGCTAGGGACACCAAGCGGGTTTAGTACCACGTCGACTGGGGTACCATCTTCCATGTACGGCATGTCTTCGATTGGCAGAATTCGAGCAACGACGCCCTTGTTACCGTGCCGACCAGCCAGCTTGTCGCCGACTGAAATCTTACGGAATTGGGCAACGAAAATCTGGATCTGCATCAGTACGCCGGCCTTTAGCTCGTGACCATTCTCACGCGAGAAGATCTTAACGCCAAGAACCTTACCACCACCAGCATTATTCATACGCTGTGACGTGTCGCGCACATCTTTGGCTTTTTCGCCGAAGATAGCCCGTAGAAGACGTTCTTCAGAGCTGAGCTCTTGCTCGCCTTTAGGGGTAATCTTTCCAACCAGAACATCGCCGGCCTTTACCTCAGAACCTAGTGTCACGATACCATTTTCGTCGAGGTGACGAAGTGATTCTTCGGAAACATTTGGAATGTCGCGTGTAACAATTTCTGGGCCAAGTTTCGTTTCACGAACTTCGACGGTATAGTCTTTGATGTTGATACTTGTTAGGGTGTCGTCTTGCACCAGTCGTTGGCTAAGAACGATTGCGTCGTCCATGTTGTAGCCAGACCATGGCATGAAGGCAACCAGTAGGTCGCGCCCGACGGCAATTTCACCCTCGGCAACAGAAGCACCTTCTATTAGGATGTCGCCTTTTTTAACTTTTTGGCCTCTAGAGACGCGGACTTTTTGGTTCATCGAACGGTTGTCGTTCGACTTCACAAAGTGAGTTAGGTTGTACACCTTGACTCCGTCGGCATACTTAACGTGGATTTCGTCGGCATCAGCCCGAACAACCTCTCCGGTGCCATCTGCTTCAACAAGTTGGCTGGTATTTCGAGCAATTTCTGCTTCAATACCCGTTCCAACAATCGGAGACTCTGGAGTAAGGAGTGGTACGGCTTGCTTCTGCATGCTTGATGCCATGAGCGAGCGGTCGACACGGTTCTTCTCAACGAAGGGTACGAGTGAAGCGGTTGAGCCAAGAATCTGTTTGTGGGCAGCGTCCATGTAAGTCACTTCACTAGCATCAACTTGCTCAGGGAGCAGTCCGTTACGAGCAGAGATGCGAGCATCGGCAAATTCACCCTTGGCGTTAAGCTTTGCGCCGGCGTCAGCAATAACTTCGACAGCTTCTTCAGAGGCGTCTAGATAGACGACTTCTTCGGTTACCTTGCCGTTTACTACTTTAAGGTACGGAGTCTCTATAAAGCCGTATTCGTTAATACGGGCATAGGCCGCGAGGTTTAGCACAAGACCAATATTGGCACCTTCTGGCGTTTCAACTGCACAGAGTCGTCCGTAGTGAGTTGGGTGGGCATCACGAACATCAAAGCCAGCACGTTCACGGCTTAGACCACCTGGGCCCATTGAACTGAGTCGGCGCTTGTGGGCAAGCTCAGCCAAAGGGTTTGTGTCGTCCATGAGTTGTGAGAGCTGTGAGCTGGCGAAGAACTCGCGAACAGCCGCAACAACCGGACGAGCGTTAATAAGCTGGTTAGGAGAAACAGTTTCGATGTCTGACATAGACATTCGGTCCATGGCGTTGCGCTGCATGCGGAGCATACCGACGCGGAACTGACGAGCAACGAGCTCGCCGACTAATTTGACGCGACGGTTCGAAAGGGCGTCGATGTCATCTGGCAGTTCTTGTGAGTTGTTCAGGCGAATAATTTCGCGGACAATCGCGATTAGGTCACTAACCTGGAAGACACGGTTCTCGGTAACGTTTGGCAAATCTACCGATAGACGCTGGTTGAGCTTGTATCGGCCAACTCGGCTATAGTCGAATCGCTTGAAGTCAAAGAACATGCGCTCAATCATTGTTCGTGCATTGTCGACGGTCGCAAGGTCACCCGGTCGCAGGCGTCGGTATACTTCAATCAGGGCTTCGTTTGTACCGCGGGCTGGATCTTTATCAAGCGTTGCTTCGATGTGCTTGATTTCACCGTCATCTACATCAGCAAACAAACCTTTTATTTCGGTTGTCTTGTTGTACCCAAGGGCACGGAAAAGAGTCGTCACAGGCAGCTTGCGACGTCGGTCAATCTTAACGAAAATGGCGCCGTTAGAGGCGGTTTCAAACTCAAGCCAGGCACCACGGCCAGGAATTAATTTAGCGCCGTAGTTGTTGCGGGAAATAGTCTTATCGGCAGTAAAGAAGACACCAGCACTACGAATAAGTTGAGAAACAACGACCCTTTCAGTGCCGTTAACTATAAAAGTTCCACGGTCGGTCATCCACGGGTAGTCGCCGAGGTAAATTTCTTGTTCTTTGACTTCTCCGGTTACTTTATTAGTCAATTCAACTAAGGCGTGTAGCGGTGCGTCAAAGGTGAGGTTGTTTTCTTTGGCGTGCTGTTCGCTGTTCTTTGGTTCCTGAAAAGCATACTTTCCAAATCGAAGTGATAGCTTTTGGCCGGTATAGTCGTCGATTGGGTTAAGCTCTGCGAAAATTTCGCCTAGACCTGTCTCAACAAAGTCTTGCCAGCTAACCTTTTGGTGATCAATTAAGTTTGGTAGGGGGAGTGCGGTGTCGTCTTTTGTAAAGAAAACACGCTTCGTGGTAGCACGTTTGCTAGTTGCCATAGGCGTTATACGTTCCTCGCATTTAATTGATTTGTTACCCGTTCCGTCGAACGAGAAGGGTTCTTTGGCGCCGAAGATTCCCTTAACCGAGTTTTGTCATGTTGGGGCTGCCACACCACTTTTTGACAATAGAAAACCACGGCTACACTACTTCTTGTGTGCTATTATGCGTACTTTTTAAGAATAAATCAATAGTATTATGGTACAAATCTGTATATCGCCCCACTAGACTGCGGCAACGTCATGTACGACGTGCTGCACAGTCTAGGGGGACTTCTTTTGCACTACACACTCATCACCGCATATTATTGAAATAATAGTCATAGAATCTTTTCACCGCACCGACGGCCATCCAGGCAACAATCAAGGTCGTTAGTAAAGCGGCGATCCAAAAAGCAGGCCAGTTTTCCGTAATAACCAACCCTGCAAGCGCGGAGAACGCAACAACCAGCAGTACCGTTGGTATGAGCTGGAGCATTAGTTGCTGCCTTTTTTGCTTTGCGTCTTGCAGTTGGGCATAACGCAGCGGGTCAACAGCTTCGTTGCCCCAAACTGGAGGAGTATCCATTTCTATTGTTCCTTTCTTTTGGGAAAAGACGGATGAATAGGTGCGAGGTGCTTCCACGACCGTTCACCTTGAGTCGGAGAACTATACCGTGGTTGGTGTCACTATACAGATGTTACGAAGCTTTCTCAATAACTTCGTCGATAATTCCATAGGCTTTCGCCTCTTCGGCACTCATCCAGAAATCGCGATCAGCATCTTTTTCAACCTTAGCAAGCTTTTGACCGGTATTCTTAGCGAGAATTTTGTTGAGTTGCTGCTTTAAGTAGATACCTTCTTTGAGGGTGATTTCTTGGTCGGTAATTTTTCCTCTGGTGCCGCTTGAGGGCTGGTGAATCATAATGCGGCTATTCGGAAGCGCAAAACGTTTGCCTTTTGCTCCGCTTGAGAGAAGAAAGGCACCCATGCTTGCCTGTAGGCCAATGCCGATAGTCTGAACATCCGGGGCAACGAACTGGATTGTATCGTAGATTGCCAGACCGTCGTATACACTGCCGCCGGGGCTGTTGATGTATAGTTTAATATCTTTTTTTGGATCTTCGTATGCCAAGTGAAGAAGCTGAGCCACCACTATGTTAGCGGTGTGCTCATTTACGTCTTCTCCTAGAAATATGATCCGCTCTTTTAGGAGGCGCGAATAGATGTCAAAGGCGCGCTCCCCGTCGGCAGATTTTTCAATCACCGTCGGGACTAAGTAGTTTTTTGGCTTGTTCATTCTTCAATTGTATAAAAAACTAGCACTCCTTGCAAGTGAGTGCTAGTTCCAGACTACGCGGATTCCTAGTGAGTGTGCGCAGCGGCGCCACCGTTTAGCTCGACAAGGCGGCCAATCGTCTTCTCGGTCATATAATGGTTGGCAACATCGCGGCGAACTTCGTTTGTCTCAAAACGCTTTAGTGTCTCTGGGTCGTTAAGGTACTGTTGCTTATGAATCTCAACATGGTCGTTGATCTCTTTTTCAGTAAGAGTGATTGCTTCAGCCTTAGTCACCTCGGAAAGCACCAGCCCGGCCTGGACGCGCTTAACGGCCGTTGGCTTTACTTCTTGTTCCCGCCAATCGTCGGCATCTTTAAATCCCTGGGACTCAACGTATGCATCGATGGATAGCCCGCGATATGTCAGATTTTGCTGGAAATCTTGTTCAATAGACTTCATTTGGTCAGCCACCAATATCTCTGGAGCGGTCACGGTGCTTTTCTCGATCAGCTCTGAAATTAGTGCGTCTTTCCACTTGTCGCTCGACTCGCGTTCTTTTTGAGCGATAAGTTCGCGCATTATGTCAGCCTTCAGCTCTTTCATTGTCGTAAAAGGACCGGCCTGAGCGGCGAACTGGTCGTCGAGCTCGGGAAGTGTCGATGATGTGATACCGCTAAGAGTAACTGTGAAAACAACCGGCTTCCCTGCCAGGTCGGCTGCTTGGTATTCTTTAGGAAACTTTAGTTTAAGGTCGAATGTTTCACCAACCGAATGACCGACAATCCCCTCTTCAAAGCCAGGTATAAATTGCTGGGATCCGAGCACGAGTGCGTAATCCGTCGCAGTGCCACCGTCAAAGGCAACTTCGTCGCGCTTGCCAACAAAGTCGATGGTCACCTCGTCGGTGAGTTCGGCAGGTCGGCTGACCGCTTCTTTCTTCGCAAACCCAGCTTGCATTCGCTCTAGTAGGCCAGCAATTTCAGCTTCTTCAACTTTTATAACTACTTTTTTAGCCGCTAGTTTCTTGTAGTTGCCAAGTTTTATTTTAGGTAACACAGCGACTTCAGCTGTGAACTCAAGCATTTCACCCGGTACGTACTTTTTAATATCAACGTTGGGGCGATCAATCGGCTGAATCTCTTTTTCGACAAAAGCCTCAGCTACAGATTTACTAATCGCATCGTCAAGCAGCTGCTCTTGCAAGACCTGCGCGTCGACGTGCTTTGCGGCAACAGCTTGAGGAACTTTGCCTGCCCTGAAGCCGGGTACCTTAATATTTTTTGTAACCTTGCGAATTGCCGAAGCCTCGGCAGCTGCAAGCTCTTTTGGGCCAAGAGTAATCGTAAATTGTGTACTTGTGTCAGATAGATGTTTTACAGTAGTTTCCATTTGATTAACTATAACAGAGGTAAATGAGTGATGCAAATCAAGCCGCACTACTTGATTGCTCTAGCGGCTCAGACTTCTCGGATGGCTGTTTGGGTACTTCACGTACACGATGGCGAGCTGCTATAGACCTATCCCTAAAGGCAGATTGAACGATAACGAGCTCATCAACCACGCCTCTAGGGTTGCTCTCGAGGTAGCTCTGAAGTGCCTCTAGCGCTTTAGGGGCAGCATGACCACGTACTGGGTGCGGAATCTGATAACGAACCCCCAGTAAGCCTACGTCGCCCAGTTCAAAAAAAGGGGGTGCAATGACCCTGCGGGCGGCCTCAGCGCCTAACTGGATTTGTAACTCGATGACTGTTGAGGGCTTGTCTGAAATCTCAACTCGGCGCTTTACTACCGTTGGCTCCAATGAAAATTTCGACCTACTGAAATCGCCGACCTGTCTTTTATAGGCAGCAAGCACCATTTCTTTGCGACTTTCTCCATCGTATATGTCATCAACAAAGTGTCTGTAAGTCTGCGCAGAATACAGATATAAAAAGCCCGGCATAGCCGGTCTTACTTCTTTGTTAGTGAATGCAGCCAGAAGGCTATCGAGTGTCGGATCGGCTGCAGTTGCCCTCAGCTCGAAATACTTTTCGCCAGCAGGTTGCGGTTCATTCATGCTTTTATTATGAGCCGCTACCTGTGGGGTGTCAATACGTTTTGCGACACCCACATATAGAGTGCTATGCCAGCGGCCACTCCTACATTAAGTGACCTGGTTGAGCCAAATTGTTCGATGGATATAAGCGAACGGGCGCGGGCAAGAAGCTCGGCGGAGATTCCCCGCGCCTCTGAGCCAAACAGAAGCACGGCATTGATAGGAAGTATACTTTCGGCAAGAGGTAGTGCGCCTTCACCTGTATCTAGCGCAATAAGCACTTTGTTGCGGTCAGAAATGTCCGTAATAAAGTCTTCGATTGTATAGTGATAGACGACATTTATATAATGATCGGTCATCATCGCGCCGCGCTTGTTCCATTGTCGGCGGCCAATGACATGTACTTTTCTGACTGCGAACGCATTTGCGGTCCGAACGATTGTTCCCATATTAAAATCACGGTCAAGATTTTCAACCGCAATTTCAAGTTCGATTGAGTGCAGCGCCATATCTTCTTTTATAGCGGCGACCTTCCAGTAGCGGTATCTATCGGCCACGTTACGCCGATCTCCGCTTTCTAGCAGCTCAATATCTAACCATTCGTCTACCGGCCAAGGTTTTTTATGTGGGCCTATTCCTGCTGCGGTACTTTCGATCATATATACACATTGTAACTTATGAAGTTTTATTGGATCAGAAAAGGAAAAACACCAGGCCAACCTGGTGTTCATCTTGGTGCGCGAAAGAGGACTTGAACCTCCACGTTCGTAAGAACACTAGCACCTGAAGCTAGCGCGTCTACCAATTCCGCCACTCGCGCACACACTACTGGCGCTCAGGTTACGTATCTGAGCTACGCCAGTGTAGTATAACAACACTTCAGGTTGATGTTAAGACAAAAAGTCGCTGTCGTCGAAAGAGGATCGTAAGTTCGAGACTAGGCTTCGCACGTCGGTGACCTGCTTAACTCCGGGGTTCAGGGTCTTAAATGGGTCAAAAATATCCCTTAGGCCACCATAAAGCGCGCGTTCGTCGTCATCCATAACTCCCCAAGCAGCGTTAGCCTTGATTCTTCCCTCGGCACCATCACTAACAAACGCCCCGCCATAGCGGTGGACTAGCGCAGCGTACTCGTTCATTAAGCGAAAGATCTTTTGCTTATCACTTACGACATCAAGTTTTAGGTGGGGGTACAGCGAGTAGCACCCCGTTAAGATATTGAGACTATAAGGAAGCTGTAAGTGCTGTTTGATGCCTAGCTCGGTGAGCTGGCCCTCAAATTCTTCACGTCGATCGGCCGGTACAAATGCTCCGTCGATGAGAGGTAGCGTAATCGTCGCTTCCTCTGCTAAGCGGTTGTGTGAGATGGCTGCTTCTAGCAACTGGGTAAACTCGTCCGGGTCACGGTCTGACGAGTCGACGAATCCGACGCCGGCTTTTTTCAGTAACTTGTGCAGCTTTTTGCGTTTGTGTGTTTGTGTACGTTCGCTGAAGTCATTAAATTCGCCGTAAATCATTGCCCCCTGAGGCTCAGCATCGCCAATAAGGGCTAGCTGTTTGCCATGGGCTGCCAGCGACGCAATGACATGATGGTCAATTAAAAGTAACTTACTGGGCCGAAGAGCGGCGACTGTGTCGGCTACGTCGCGTGATTGTTGGGTTGTCGATGGTGTTATCACGAATCGGCTGACCTCTTGGCTAAGGAAATCGGCTCTTAAAACGGCCTCAGAAATAATGCCTAACGTGCCCTGGCTTCCTACAAACAGCGGAGTTAAGTCCATCGAACCGTCTTTGAGGCGGACAGAGGCAATGCCTTTGTAGCCGGCGCTATCGACAACTGGATCAGCCAACAATCGAGCAATGAGCTCCTCGTTATCATCTAATAGGCCCGACAGCTTGCGGTAAATCTCACCTTCGAATGTCTGCATGCCGAGTCGTTTGCTTACTTCTTTACGATCAATTCGGCCTGTTTCGACACTGTCGCCATTTGCAAGAATTACCTCGAGCTTTGTAATAGAGTTCGCAAGATAGCCGCTCGGGCCCGCGACGTTACTCGCTATCGCACCGCCCAGAGAAGTGTTGCCAGGTTCGTCGGGCACGCCGGTTACGGTCAGCCCTTGCCAGCGCAGCGCTTCTTGAATTGCTGCCAGTGAGATGCCGGGCTGAGCATGCGCCAAGCGATCCTTGCCCGCAACCATCAACAGCTTATTTAGCGATACGGTGGTGTCGATAACAATGCCCTTCCCAATAGCCCCTCCGGTAGTGTCGCCGCCGTAGCCTCGGGCGGTAATGCCGATAGGATGCCCTTTTTCGGCCAACTGCCAGGCAAAGCGCGCAACCTTACGAATATCGTTAGTCGTCCGCGGGAAAACAACCAACTCTGGTGTTATGGTGAGCACGCTTTTGTCACGGCTCATAGCCTTACGCACAATTTTAGACGCAGCGGCTTCGCCCATTATATGTTCATTCAAGTAGCTAGCAATTTTGTTCATGAACCGAACTTTCTCCTCTTTTCTCTATGATAGCACAAGCAATACGGCGACGCTGGAGCTTTATGTTTGTACACTAATTTGGTATAATGTTGACCATACGCGCGAGTGGTGGAATTGGTAGACACGCTAGCCTTAGGAGCTAGTGCCGCAAGGCGTGAAGGTTCAAGTCCTTTCTCGCGTACCATATGAAGAAGCAGATCGGCTGGTCTGCTTTTTCATTTGGCAATCAAAAGAACGCCGTTAGGCGCTCTTTTTTCGGTAGAAAATAAGGTATGCGTTACCATAACTACGATTGTCCACCACAACAACCTCCGCTCCAGTTGGCACCTCATCTGTACCTGGGTATGATAGTACCATAAGCCCGTTAGGTTTTAATAGCCCAAACAATAACGCAACTGTGGAAAACTGCGGATTATAGTAGGGAGGGTCGGCAAATATGATGTCGTACTGTTTGTCTAAGGTTTTACAGGCAGCTGAGACTCTTGCTCTGATAAGATGTGCGCGGTCGCCGGCTCGAAGTCGCTCTATGTTCTTTGCAATGATCTTCTGAGCGACACGGTCTCTCTCAATTAAGGTGGCGCTGGCAGCACCCCGACTTATTGATTCAAGTCCAAGCGCGCCGCTTCCCGCGAACGCATCAAGCACATCTGCACCAGGTAGTTCAGACTGAATTTTGTTAAACAATGCATTTCTGACCCGCTCGCTCATAGGGTGTGTCCGTGACGTGCCCGACCCCTCGATGATACGCCCACCAAATTCTCCAGCAATAATCCGAACGTTCACGTTGTCGGCCCTTTTGCACCGGCGTACCATGCCAGTGTAATGGCTTTAATTATCCTAGGAATAAGTTCTTTTTGCACCAATCGTGCGGTGGTAGCGTTCCAGCCGTGACGCCTAAATTCGTCGTACATAGAATAGCTGTCGACTTCCAATAGTAGTGCCTGGAAATACGACCGATAACCCTCACGCTCAAGTTTATCGATATCCGCAGTAGTAATGGTGATCTGGTATCGTCTTGCGAGTAAGGTGGTTGCGACCCCAAACTCAAATAGTGTGTGGGCCGAAAATATGCCGCTCGCACCCCAGTACTCCCAGTTTTTTGAAAAACTATCTCGGCGGCTGACGCCTTTTATGAGATTCTTTTCTTTTATCGTCTTTCGTTGGTGGTGAGGCATGCCAAATAACTCTTCAATCTTCTCAGCCAAAGGAAAGTGGTGAGCCGGCGTGAGACCATCGACGACTGCATGGGCCAGCCAAGACGCTTCAAAGGCAGCCCGGTGGTCATCTTTTTTTCTAATGGCAAACGAAAGGTTGGCAATATGATCATCGATCATTACCAGCAAAGAGTCGTCTTTCATATTTTTAGGATCTATGTAGTGCCACGGTTCATCCACAGATGGGCTTTTCCGCTTAACGGCATCGGGCCCGTTGTTACCTTCAAACTGAAGGATCGTGGTAATTGAAGGAAACGGGACGCCCTGAACAAGCGGGGTCAGCATTCGACGAGCAATACGATCCAGGCGCTGGTGAGCGCCTAGCGTGTTGCCTGAATATTTTCCAATAGTTGTTCCTGAATACATAGGTGTTTGTTAATTGAGTGTTGTCAGTCGTTGATACTGCTCAACTTGCTTAGATAACTCTTTATAGTGTAACAAATCTTCGCCAGATTGGATAAAGAACTCGGCAGACTTAGAGGCCCGGCGGATTAATTTGGTATCGGCCAGGCTGGCTACTTGTAGGTTTAATTCTCCGTGCTGAGCCCGCCCATATATTTCTCCTGGGCCGCGCATCTCTAGGTCAATTTCCGCCAAATGAAAGCCGTCATTACTTTTTTCAACTTCTTTAAGTCGCTTGCTCGGTGCTTTAGACGAGCTCACCATTAAGTAGCAATAGCTCTGGAAAATACTTCGCCCGACTCTTCCGCGGAGCTGGTGGAGCTGGGCAAGGCCGAATCGATCAGCGTCCTCAATCACAATCACCGTCGCATTGGGCACATCAACACCCACTTCCACGACAGTGGTACTTACCAAGATATCGATTTCACCTGATGCAAATGATTTCATGACCGCATCTTTTTCGGTAGATTTTAGTTTGCCGTGAAGAAGGCCAATTCGTCGGTGTACAAATTCAGCCACCCGTAATCGCTTATATTCAGCCTGAACACTCTTTAGCTCATTATCAGGATTATCATCGATGAGGTTGCAGATCACATACG
>Ga0306872_100279_pt1 | contig 21195 bp, 23 predicted proteins | sample AntRauMeHopE1498_FD_190455 | JGI IMG/M metagenome (GOLD analysis project Ga0306872, IMG submission 190455) | Saline lake microbial communities from Rauer Islands, Antarctica - Metagenome Hop E1 #498 (v2) (version 2) | ecosystem: Environmental > Aquatic > Non-marine Saline and Alkaline > Saline ...
ACATAGCCGGGCAGTTTAAGGCTTCGGTTAGCGTCCCGACGGCGGGTTAGCTGGAAGCTGCGATGCGGGCGACGACTTAAAAAATCGCGCTTTTTAGCATGCGTCGCCGAGCGCGTGGCACGGTATGATGAAGTGAAAGAAGCTCTGAGCCCCTTAGAAGGTTCCGGCATTTCGGCGGAGCCTTTCGATACGAGCCTCGAGTGGCGGGTGGCTAGAAAACAGCTTCGAGATACCGCCGCCTTTCAATGGATTACTGAAGAAAAGATGGGCGGTTGCGCTACTTTGCTTCTTCATTGGCTGGCCGTATTTTTGCAACTTTTCAAGGGCATTAGCCAAAGAATCAGGATCACGGGTGGTCATAGAACCACTGGCATCTGCCAGGAATTCACGTTGGCGACTAATTGCCAGCTGAATCATGGTTGCGATGATTGGCGCCAAAACGATCACCAGAATGCCGATGACGATCATGGCCGGGTGAACGTTACTCTCTCGGCGATCACCAAAAATAAACATGTGGAGAATAAGGTCGGACAGCAAAGCAATCGCACTCACCAAACCAAAGGCAATCATGCTGACGCGGATGTCGTAGTTCTGGACGTGCCCCATCTCGTGAGCCATAACAGCCTTCAGCTCATTGTCATCCATTATGTCCATCAGGCCAGTGGTAGCGGCTACAATCGCGTGTTGAGGGTCGCGGCCAGTTGCGAAGGCGTTAGGGGCAGCATCTTCAATAACGTACACCTTCGGCATTGGCAGCCCAAGTGTTATCGATAGATTTTCGACGATTCTAAACAGCCGCGGGTTATCGCGCTTCTGAATCTCGTGGGCGCCCATCATCGATGTCGCCAGTTTTGATGCAAAGAAATATTGAATTACGGCATAAATTACGACGCCCCCAAGCACCCAAAAAGTGATTGATGTGTTTCCGTAAAATAGGCTCACCGCATAACCAATTGCGGTGATCAGGCCAATGAAGACGGCCATAATAAGTAGTGTGTTGCGCTTATTCGCCGCAATCGCTTTGTACATGAGTCGGCGCTTCCTTTCTTAGAACTTTACGTCGACAGGTTTTTCAGCAACTTTTTGCTCTGCGTCATCGAGTTCAAAGAAGACTCGGTTCACAAACTTAAACATCGCCGCAACCACGTTGTTTGGGAAGGTTTGAATCTTGGTATTAAGTGACATGACGCCGCTATTGTAAAATCGTCGAGAAGCTTGAATCTTGTCTTCAGTGTCAACTAGCTCTTTTTGTAGTTCAATGAAGTTCTCACTTGCCTTCAAGTCTGGGTAGTCCTCAGCGACGGCGAACAAACTCTTCAACGTGCTTTCGAACATGTTTTCTGCCTTAGCGGTATCGGAGACACCCTGAGCATTCATTACGTTCGAGCGAGCTTCAGTCACCCGCTGGAAGACGCCACTCTCGTGCTTGGCGTAACCCTTAACGGCTTCGATAAGATTCGGGATAAGGTCAAGGCGGCGCTTGAGCTGGACAGTGATGTCGCTCCAGGCTTCGTCAACCTTCAGGCGCAGGGCAACAAGGCTGTTATATGTGACCCAAATAAAGAGGCCGAGGACGGCGACAACTGCTAATACGATCCATAGAACTATCATGATTTATATTCCTCTTGGTTAATGTACTTATTATAGCAAAAAATGGGCAATTTGCCGAGTTATAAATTTTGGTGCGCAGAGCGGGGATCGAACCCGCACGGTCTTTCGACCACGACATTTTAAGTGTCGCTCGGCTACCAGTTACGACATCCGCGCAAAACCTATTTTTTTATTCCTCCCACGATGCGTGGGCTGAAGACTATGACAATTGGGGCAAAGGATTCGGAGATTTAGCAGTCTATTATCTCTGTGGTCGCCATTGATATGGTCCAGCTCAACTGGGACTCTGCCGTCAACTGAAGTCGCCGCCCAACCACATAATTCACAGCAGGGTTGCTTAATTCCCTCTGCAAATAAGCGCAGTTTCAACTTATGACTCTGTGTGTCGGAATCGCTAACTAGCACATCATCAAGCGGCTTAGCGAGTCTCGTTGCGCGTCCGTGTTTGTTCCAGCCCTGTCCAGTGAAGTGAGCAGTATCTATGCTGAGAGTTTTAATAGCTTTATAAATCTGGCTATAGTTACCCCAGGCTGGTACAAGGCGCAATTCAATGAGAACTGCTCTGATGCTTTTTGAGCGAACCACTGCTATAACTAGCTCTTCGTCAGACCAAGATCTTTTTTTAGGCATAGTCTTATTTTAATGTACTTTTTATATGTTTACCATATGTTTTGGAGGCACCTACGGGTAACGCTCCCGTCTACACGGTTTTGCAGACCGTTGCCTAACTTCTCGGCCAAGGCGCCATTCAGGCTAGTATATCACGGCTCAGCCCCGACGGTCGCCTACTTTCGGGTGACTCGGCCGCGTAGTGCCAAGAAGGCCATGGTGAACGAAAGTGACAAGATAATACCAATCGCCAGCAACATAACTCCCAATGTCTGCCAGTCCCAGCCAACATAGATCAGGCTCCGAAGGCCGTCAAGCACGTAGGTTACCGGGTTGTAAAGTGCAACAGTCGCTAGCCATCCAGTAAGTGCCTCGAGGGGCAAAAAGCTGGTGGTTAGAAAAGCGAATGGGAAGAACAGTAAAAACGAGGAATTAACTGCCGCTGGGTTACCCGTCTTAAGTGCAATTGCATATGGGAAGCCCGTGAATGCTAGTCCCCACAGCCCGGCTAATGCCAAGAATGCTAAGATGCCCGGAAGACCGGTCACGAATTCAACGCCTAGCACTGTTCCCAATATGATTACCGGTATTGAAAGTGCGATAACCAATGCTAGGTCGGCAATCATCAGGCCAAGAAGCAGCGCCGTTCGCTTGATCGGCGAAACCAAAAGACGGTCGAAGTAACCTGACTTGATATCCGTTACTAAGGCCGAAGCCCGCGAAATGCCAGTTACGGCAAATATAATTGCCACTGGAAGCTGGAAGGCCAAGAAATCATCGACCCCAACAAGTCTAGAGACATCACTTAAGGACCCGACGTTCACAATAAAAAAGAATAGCGGAATAACTAGGGCAGGAATAATTGCCTCTGGTTCTTTTGGAATGGCCTTTAGCGCTCGGGCAGCAACCGTCCATAGGTCGCTAAAAAACCCGGCTGGCTTGGCTTTTATCGACGAGTTCATGACTTACCTTCTTCTTTGCGTTCAAGCCGATTACCAGTAAATTCCAAAAACACGTCGTCTAACGAGGTCTCGCGTAAAGTGAGCTGCTTAATAGGTACTTTTAAATTTTCAAGCTCAATCACCACCGCAGCAATCGCGGCTGACCCATGGGCTGATGACAATATAATCTCACCGTCAATCTGCTCAACCTTGGCAATACCCTTCACTTTTTTCAGGGCCTTTAAGACGTCGTCACTTTGAGGCGCGGCCGACACAATAATCTGGTCTTTACCCGACAATCGCTTTAGTGCTGCCGGAGTTCCTTCGGCAACGATCTTTCCATTGTTAATAATGCCAATTCTGTCTGCCAGTTGATCGGCCTCTTCCAGGTATTGGGTAGTTAGAAAAATAGTCATGCCTAGGTCTTTGTTCAATCGACGCACTTCTTGCCAAACCTTGGCACGACTCATCGGGTCGAGGCCGGTAGTTGGCTCATCTAAGAACAAAATCTGTGGGTTATGAATCAGGGCCGCCGCCAAATCGATCCGCCGCTTCATACCCCCTGAATACGATTTAATCGGGTCGTTCAGGGCGTCACCAATATCAACTAAGCTTCGCAGCTCTTCAACCCGCTCAGTCACTTGCTTACCGCGAATACCATACAGGCGAGCTTGCATCTTTAAAAAATAAATCCCCCTTTGGCTCAAATCAAGCGCCGCCTCTTGCAGCGCAACACCGATGTCAAGCCGAACGGCGCCGGCCTGCGCCACAGAATCATTGCCAAGAATAGTAATCTTGCCAGCACTCGGCTCTAGCAAAGTAACCAGCATTTTAATCATCGTCGACTTGCCAGCACCGTTAGGGCCAAGGAATCCGTAAATCTCGCCTTTTTTGATGCTAAGAGAGACGTTATCTACGGCTTTTTTGCTGCCAAATGTCTTGCTGACGTTTTTTGCTTCGATTGCATATAGGGATGCCATATAGAGTCTATTGTACTCTTATGTTAAATGAAGACCGTTTGTGCAATTAACAACGCACCAGGGAGCTCTGTTCATTAATTAACATTCTTATGGTAAGATTTGAATACTAATAGATAAAGAAAGTGAATCATATGAAAGCAAAGACCAAACTCGGCGCCAAGCTACAAAGATTTAACCTGATTGCTGGATTGATCCACTTGGTACAGGCGGTGATACTGTTCATTATCGTCAACTACGAGCTCAAGCTCCCCATCGTCACCCAGTTCCTTGGGCAAACTGCAGAGGGCATTCGACCTGTCACTGAAACTCTGGTAAGCGTGCCTGTTGCCGTTGCCGCGCCGATTTTCATCCTGTTATCGGCCCTATTCCACCTGTTCATCGCCTCACCTTTTTACATTCGTAGGTACGAACAGAATATCAAGAACGGCATTAACCCGCTCCGTTGGTGGGAATACTCGTTCACCTCTTCAATTATGATCACCGTGCTGCTGATGCTCGGCGGTATCTTTGAACTCTCAGCCGTCGTCTTCATTTTCACCCTTAACTTCATCATGAACTTGATGGGCTTGGTGATGGAAAAGTACAATCAAAAGACCGAGAAAACCGAATGGCTACCCTTCAACATTGGCGTTGTTGCCGGAATCGTCCCCTGGATCATGGGAGGCATCTACTTCTGGGTATCTACCTCAAACATCGCCGAATCAATCCCCGACTACGCCAAGCTTGGCTTCATCCTGACCTTCCTGTTCTTCAACACATTTGCTATCAACATGTACCTCCAATACAAAAAGGTTGGTAAATGGAAGAACTACGCTTACGGCGAAAAGGGCTACATTGTGCTGAGCCTTGTTTCAAAGAGTATCCTTGGTTGGATTTTGGTACTAGGAACTATCGGCCAGGTTGCGAGCTAATTCCAATACATACAATAATGACCCGCTGAAAAGCGGGTTTTTATTTTTATAGAATGAAAAGAGCCCGCCACCACACAGATGGATGGCTCGAGTGGCATTATTGCCACGGGCTCTTTCCATACTGCGGGGACGGGCTAGTTAGCCGTTGGAGGCGCTGGGTTGCGCGTCCTAGTTACCAAGAAACTCATCGACGGTCACGGTCACGCTCACGATGATCGCTTCATCTGGACGCCTCGCTCGCTCATGTATTCTGCCAAATACACGATCACCCGAGCTACCACGCATCCAAAACCGTCCGACAAGAAAAGCGTCGAGAATTTTGGCGAGGTTGGCGAGCTGTTGCTCTGGCGACTGCGTCATTTCGCTAGCCAACCCGCAGTCGGTATCCAGCGTCAGAATCCCTTGGAACGACCAGTCGCTAGTCCTCACGGATTTTCCGAAAACCGGAGACTGAACAGACTCACGCGCGCTTGTGAGGTTTGCGTTGAATTCGTCAATTGTTCTATACGTCTTTGCAACACTGAGTCTGCTTGTATAGACCAGGTACGCAACAAGGTGCCACGGGTACTTGACGCTTACTTCGTATATCGGCATTACTTCACCCCTTCCTAGGGGCTTTCTCGATTGCTCGAGGCCCCACAAGGTGTGGTGACTACGTATAGTTACGATGGATAAGGCGGTAGTTTGCAAGCATGAGTAGGAAAAGTTGAAAAGTAGGCTATTATTCGTTGTATGTTTTGAGCCATTCAACAGTTTCAGCAAACAGCTTTTCAGTCACTTCGTCACTATCCTCAAATTGATGATGCGCATTCTCAATTTCTATCATCGATTTTGGTTCGGAAGCAACCTCGTAGTATTTTTTTGCGAGTTTTGCGAGCGGGCCGGCTTTTGCAAGAATAAATTTGATTGGATACCCCTTGTTCTCGGCCCAATCTGTATTGTCCCCAATGGCACTGTCTCGGTCACTCTGTTCTTTCGAAAGAATATATCCGTTCCCAGCAGTTCCTATGACGATATTTTCAAACGTCTTCTCGGGAAAGTCACTACCAATAAAGTCGGGGTTATCGTTATGCCAAGCGAGTCCATGCGACGGGTCCCATAGTACTGCGGCGTCAAGCTTGGCTTTGCTCCCAAGAATTGTAATACCTCCGTAGCTATGGCCTAATGCAAATACTTTCTTAACGCCCATTCCTCGTAGGTAGAGAACAACGTCTTCAAAGTCTTGGATGTGGGTGTCGAGCGTACAGTCTAAGATGCTGCGGTAATTAGTGCCAAAATCGTACATCGAAAGTCGAAGTGTTGAGATGTTATGTTCGCCAATATAATGCGCACCAAGATATTGTAGCAACTCGTTGGCAGAACCTGGTCGGCCGTGCATCATGATGACGATTGGGGTGTTTACTTCTATTTCACCCCGAAGGATAGCGTGAAGCTGCTTGCCATCGCGTAGGGGTATATTAAGGCTAGTTTCTTGACGGTTTTGGTAACTAATCATACACCTAGAATAACAAAAAAACCGATGAACGACATCGGCTTCTGTAAACATGGATCGTCCTTGAGTCTGGTTCATCGGAAACAAAGTGGTAGCGGACTCTAACGCATAAATCAGAAGACAGTGAAATATGTGTTGAAATGAAAGTGCCCTCGGGACACTTCAACTCCAGCTAAGGAGGAAGTGCCCGAGGGCTTTGTTTGTGCACGGCGACCTGCGTGCGCGGGTTCTTAAAAAACTACGTCCAGGTGGCGCCTTTGTAGTTGTGCTACGTTGTCCAGCCCGGATGACCGGAGGCCCGCATTTTGGCGTTGATCGCCTCGCGGATCTCCTTTGTAGCTTCACGGCGATCGGCACGATGCCGGCGACGCTTCTTGAGGCGACCTTTCCGCTTGGCGCTCATGCCGCTTTCATTGGTGTTACCTGGCATACTCAGACTCCCTTCTCGATCAAGCCGGCGTGTTCGCCCAGCCAGACCCGCTTTGCATACTGCTGGAAAGTATGCCATCCCAGCACGGCACGTTTGCGTTCGTTATTGCTCGACGTAGCGTCGGACATGCTTCACCCCTTCCCAGGGAGTCGGTCCGATTTCTCGGAGAGCATCACCTGGAACGGTGACTGACGTTATTTATGAGGTATTTGAGGTAGTTTTGCAAGCATGAGCGCAATGGGGCTAATGATTAATGTCGAGCTCTGTCGACCAGCCCTTCTTTGCTAAATAGACGAGCTGCCAGCTGAGTAATGAGTAAGCGAAAGAGTCGCTCTACCAAACTTAGTCGTCAGATCTAAATTCACAGCCTCTCCGTTGCCAATCGCAACTTCAATCTCGCCCTTGTACCTACTCACTATACGAAATCTCCGGTTTCTACAACTGAAATACCGTGTAATCTCCCGTATCGACTGCTATGTTCCAGGTATCCTCGTCGGTTAAATCGTTCATTACGCCGTATATTGCCTGGACAATAGTCATAGACGTAACAACAAGAACACCTTCGTAGTCTTTAGTTTTCATTTCGTTAATGAATTCCTTCATGCGCACTCTTGTGTCATCAAGGGACTCTCCGCCATTAAAACGAACCGTATATTTATTCTCGCTCTGCTCGAAGAGCATGTCGTATTCCTTGTAAGACTGGTTTTCAAATCCCGAGCGGTGATCGTTTAATATAGACTTTATCGAGACAGGCACGTTATGATACTCGTTCACAATCTCTGCGGTCTGTTGAGTACGCTTCAGCTCAGAAACAAAGATATGGTCGATAGTCACATCTTTTAATGCGAGAGAGAGTGCCTTGGCCTGTTGAATGCCCATTTCTGTGAGGTGAACATCGACAGTGGGGTCGGAGTTGAATAATTGAAGGTCGTTATAATTTGATCGGCCGTGTCTTGCTACGTATAACTTCATGAGCTTATTATAGCAAAAATGGATTGCAAGCACGTCTTTTACAATCGATGATGGAGGTTCTCATACCGCTCACCCGTCCGGAAGACATCGACGTGCCCAACGCTACCTTCGCTAGTCCTGAAATAACACCTTCTGCCGTCTAGATGACCTCGGGCTTAAAAGAGCATCTGTTGGGTAGTTTAAGGTCGTTCTCTTAAACAGCCTGAGGTTTTACTATGTCTAGCACGACCGTATTTGGTAGCGTCGCCAACAAGCTCCCTGGAATAAGCAGCTTAGACTTGCGTAGGCCGCTGCCTATAATTACTCTATCGGAATCATTGACCCGGCTATCTACGATGACGGGCCAATTTAGTGGCAAACCGATAGGAGAAATGCCCCCGTGCTCCATTCCTGTCATTCTCACAGCTACGTCCATTGGAGCAAAGGAGATCTTACGAGCATCTAGGTGCTTACGAACTATGCCATTTATATCCGCTCGGTTAGATGCGAGAATAACACATGCAGCGTACCATGTCTTATCTGCACGTTTTGCCTCAATAATGACACAGTTGGCAGATACTTCCATACCGATGCCGTAGGCTTCACAAAAAGCGGCTGTATCAGCAAGAGCCGTATCAATTCCTGCGACAAGTATATCTTTCAAGCTGTTGTTAGCCGCCATTTCAGCTACGACAGCGTTGACCAAACTGTCGCCGCGGGATATTTTCGTAAATTCTAGTTTGCCAAATTGCATATTTATATTATACCAAATGAAAAGCCCTAGCGGCGAGGCTAGGACATCTCATTTGGTGCACATTTACAGAATCTTCTCAAACTAATGAATCATATTATCGAGACCAATTTCTATGTACAAAAAGTTCCTGAGCCAATACAACAAGAGAAGCTAATCATTTAATAGTAGATTAGTCATTTAACCTTGTATGTAGCTTTTTCAGTAATGCGGCAGGTGAGTCGTCTTCGAGTGAATCTATATCAGTGACCTTATCACCGGCGTGCGTGATTATTGTTATAGACTTGAAGTCAATCAAATACAACTTAGCTTCTTCCCCTATAAGTCCATGCCTCATACGGTCTGGAATGTCATTGAATGCTGCAAACTTATGCAGTGGTGTATATGAAAATCCGCTTTCAGCATCAATTTTCGTAGCTGATTTCTGACTTGAAAGATAATCATCTCGCAATTCTTCTGCTCGATACACTAGGTAAACGTATTTTGAAGGTCGCATTTCACCACTCAGTGCAGTTTCCATTATGTGCTCCATCGAACCTGCAAGCATATTTACATGATGATTACGCATTAGTATTACTCCGTGGGACTGTATACTTCTCGTACCGATCCAGTAATCTAACTCTTCTTTTACATCTTCGGCACTTCGCTCCTCACCGTCACCACTTATAAGGCTGAACTTTTCCGCAATCACACTTGGCTTACTCTTTTTATAAGTATTCGTAACACCGGCTTTTAGTCGTTCTTTATCTGCTTTATCAATGAGAGTTGATTGGTCAATCAATGAGCTGATTTCGCTTCTCTTAACCTTAGTATCTAGAACCCTAGGGGGATCACTTGCGTACAGACGTTCAATCGCACCCCATAATTGCCCAATCTTCTCGCCGTCGTTTTCTTCATTATTCGCAAGCCTGTTGAGCCGTAGTGCGTCAAGCAACTTTTCGTTATTATCCGTAATAGTACGCTCAAACCTAATACGTATTTCGTCGAGGTCTTTCAAATCTACTGAATGCTGGTTATTTGAGCGGCGAGAAGTCATCTGACGAGATTGCATTTCCAGAGTTTCTGGTAGTAAACGAAAGCCCAAGCCACTTGTCTGGAAGGTAATAACGTCTAGTAATGTTTGCAGCTTTTCCTCAACTTTAACGTATCGTTCTGAATACGAATCAAGACCGTATACATTTTCGCCGTCTTCCTGCCTCATAACCTCGTCTTCGTAAGTGAAGCTTACTCTAACCGTGTCATCAGATATTTTTTGAAAAGTATAAACCCCAATCGAAAAATTCCACCCATCACCAAAGTGGTGTTCATTATCTGTAAGTTCTATATCAATTGAGCAACTAACATTTTCCATATGTGCTTTAATGGCTGCTTTCAGTCGTTATTTGTTATCAACTTTATTAATATATTTCTCACAAGCTAACCTAAACTTGCGTGCATTAGAAGCCTTGGATGTAGCCTGTACTAAAAGGTGCTCCTGTTTGTCATAAGGCTCCGGAATTTGCTTGTACTTCTCCATCAGGTCTTTTTGTAAAGTTTCTTTCATCGAAGTAAATTTACCGCTTTCATTTTCATGATCCTCTATTCCAGCCATATCATTTGCAAATGTTTGGACAGCGTTTCTGAATATATTTTTTAGCCAGGCAACTCTCCGCTTCTGATGTGCAAACACTCGATTTATATAAAACAGTGCTGTCGCTAGGTAACCTAACAATGAAATTGCTACACAGAACAAAAACGCTACCAATGCATCGTTGGGGGCAAATCTATCAGCCAATCCACCACCTAGACTAATTGCAAATCCTGTGACAAGGAAAGTAAAAGCCAAAAGGTAGTAGGGCTGACTACTGAGTTCTCCTTCTGTAGTGAAGGGGTTGCCGTCGAAATAAGTGTTATTTTCGTCACGAATTTGGTCATTCGGTTTCAGTAGAGCTGCACTAAAAATAACAGAGCCTATAAATCCAAATGTTGTCCCAACTATTTCAAACCACATATTGGTATTTATTATCCGTCCAGCTATTGGTATAAGCAAGCATTAGCAGTGTGACGGTTGCGTCGCACAGTAAAGATTGTGCGCTGCACCCTAACAGGGGTAGAGGCTATTTTTGCATGACATAAGTGCTTGTCAAGAGCTGGCTATTTTTCGCCCACCCCTGTTATTCTGAACAAAATACCTGATATGAAGACAATGGACGCACTACTGCGAATTTTCTTTTCTAATTTCACAATACACCCTATTAAAGACGGTACTTTTAAGGGGTCGAGAGTTACTTATAAACTAAATGAACCCTGGGAAGGGTTCATTGATAACGGTGATTTCGTTCTTGGTGCGGGTACAGGGACTCTAACCCTGGACCTCGTCCTTGGCAAGGACGCGCTCTAACAGCTGAGCTACACCCGCATGCTTAGTGAATTATACTTGATACGCGTAAGAACATCAAGAGAGTCAGCGGGGTTGAGCACCCCTTTCGAGCTAATCGGTGTCGAGTAGCCCGCGGATCGTATCTAGCTGCACGTAGATCCCGTCAAATCTATCGTCGATTGCGACGAGCCGCTTATCGTACCGAGCAAACTCCCCGATCATAAACGCATATAAACGCTCAATCATACTGTCCTGTTGCGTCAGGCGCTCATAAAGGTGGTTTCGTAATTAAAGAATTCTACCGTGCCACAATAGAAAATACCCCACGCGAACGTGAGGTACTGTCTTTGGTGGCTCCTCCCAGACTCGAACTGGGGACACAAGGCTCTTCAAGCCTCTGCTCTACCAACTGAGCTAAAGAGCCACGTGGGTCGGCTTTTTCAGCCTCTGCTCTACTATAGTTCATGATGCTGCTTCGCAGCAATGAGCTAAAGAGCCGCAAGGGTGAACTTTATATATTTTACTAGAGGTGGGGCGTTATGACAAGCTACTTGCGGCCGCGAAGGGCGTCGATCAGCTCGATTGGGAACAAGAACATCGTTTTTTGGCTCGGTTCGGTGCTAATTCGCTCCAATGTATTCAACGTACGCAGGTTAATGGCAGCCGGCACAGCTCCCAGAATCTTAGCGGCATCTGCCAGTGTCTTAGAAGCTTGTAGTTCACCATCGGCGTTAATGATGTTGGCTCGGCGCTCTCGCTCGGCTTCGGCTTGTTTGGCCATTGCTCGCTTCATGTCGCTGGGTAGTTCAATGTTCTGCAGCTTCACATTTTCAACGTCTATACCCCATTTGTCGGTTTCAGCGTCGACGATGTCTTTAATGCGTTTGCTCACCTCTTCACGCTTGGCAAGTAGCTCGTCGAGCTCGAAGTTACCGGTCACGTCGCGCAGCGCAGCCTGAGCAAATTGACTGGTGGCGTACACATAATCAGTCGTTTCTAGAATCGCCTTCTCGGGAATAATAACACGGAAGTAAACAATCGCGTCGACCCCAATAGTCACGTTATCTTTGGTAATTACTTCTTGTTTGGTAACATCGATAGGCGTTGATCGAATGTCCACCCGGATCAATTGCTGGAAGACAGGGACTATAACTTGCAGCCCTGGCTGGCGTACTCCAGTAAACTTACCGAGTGTTAGAACGATGCCCCGCTCGTATTGCTTGACGACTTTTAGCCCGCTAAACACGATAATAATGCCGACAATGATGATTGACCAAGTAATAAAATCCATGTGCACCTCCTGTTTTACTTATTATAACAGATTTAGAACTGGCGCAGGAAGCTGGAGCTAAACGAAGTGGTTGAGGCTTTTTGTTCAGCGTGACGTTGTTCAGCAAGATGAATCAGGTCGGTCACCAATGATACTGTTGAAATACCGGCCGCTCGCCAGTTGTGTGCGTACAGGCTCCCCGGCAGTGGGTTCACCTCATTAAAAAAAACTTTTTTGGTTTTGCTATCAATCAGCAGGTCAATGCGGGCAGTTCCCTGAAGGCCAAAAGCTTTGTAAATGGCGGTCGCAACCTCAAGCGAGGCGGCCCCCAGCCCGGCTGAAATCTTGGCCGGTAGTTCACTATAGCCCTGAGATCCGGTGTGCTTGCCACCAGTTTTCTTACCGCCGCCGCGGATGTACTTGTTATCGAAATCAAAGAAATTGCCGGCGGTTGCCAGGGGGCGCTCTACCAATGCTGGTTGCACAACCTTGTTGCCCATCATCGGCACCGTAACCTCTATTAAGTTCTTCACGGCCTCCTCAACAATAATCTTCGTGTCGTAGTGGGCGGCAACTTCAAGCGCATTTAATAATTCGTCGTTTGAGATCACGCGGGTAATACCAATGCTTGATCCCAAGTGAGCTGGCTTAACGAAAAGTGGGAACTTCAGTGCACCCGCAATCCGGGTGACTTCTTTTTTAAGTGAATCGTTCACCAGGTCGCGGCTAGTAGAAACAAACTTCGAGGTCGGAATGCTGTAAGCCTGCGCCACCTGCTTGGCGAGCACCTTATCCATGGCAATCACGCTGGCGTCCATGTCGGCACCCACAAAAGGAACACCGGCCATACGCAGAAGGCCCATAAGCGAGCCGTCTTCGCCGTAAGAACCGTGCATGGCCGGGAAGGCAACGTCGATTCGCTTTTTATTAATCGTCAGGCCACCGTCAAAACTCACTTGCAGTGGTTTAGATTTCTTCACAAAAGCATCGATGGCACCTGAGCTAAATAAACGGACGTCCTTTAGCTCCGTGCCACCGACCCAGCGTCCTTCTTTGGTGATGTAGATTGGAACAATGTCGTAGCTACCGGCCATCTGAAGCGGCTTTATCACCGACGCTAGCGCAGTGATAATCGAAATGTCGTGCTCGGTTGAGCGCCCCCCAAAGAAAACAGCGACGGTTTTTTTCATTCTTCTTAGTATACCAGTTTATTGATAATTGTCGGTCCAGTCGTTTTGCATCAGCACAATGTCGCCCATCGCCACAAACTGCTCTAAATTCGTATAGAAATGCAGCGGGTCATCGACTTCAAGTAGCGTCCCTGCAAATTTCTTGCGTGCCAGGCCCGCCTTTATAAATTCGGTCACCGAATTCTTCATGAGCACCACCACATCGGCCGATGTAGCAATCTGCTCGCCAATTGTTACGTGCACCGATTCCGTTTTATCGCCCTGCTCAACCAGGCCCGGCGTCACATACACCCGGCGGCGAGCGCCAGATGCCTTCAAGAAAGCCAGCCCAGCTGCAACCCCTTGGCTATTGCCGTTGTAGGTATCGTCGATCACCCACGCACCGTGCATCGGCCGTGGCTCCATGCGGTGCTCGAACGGCAACACTCGGCGCATACCGGCTTCGATATCTTTAGGGCCGACGCCAAGTTCGGCCGCCAATGCCGCCACCGCACTCGTTACACCAACGGTATGATCGCCAATTAGGCCAGTCTGGATCTCTAGCGAGTCTTTACCTTTTTTTAGCGTAAAACTGGTGCCTTCAATCGAGGTAGATCGCTTGGTCGCCTTCCAGCCAGCAGCACCGCCGCGATCGAACCACAGCTTACTCTTGTTCTTATACTGCTTCACCAGTGGGCTCTCGGCATTTTTATACAGTTTTTCTGCCGACACAAAAGCTTCAATCTCGAAGATTGTTCGAGCAGTGCGCTCTAAACTGCCGAAGCTTTGTAAGTGTGCCTCGTTAATTCCCGTTACAATCGCAAACTCTGGCCGGGCTAGCCGCGCCAACCTCTGCACATCACCAACTTTTTCTTCACCAAGTTCAAAAATCAGAATATCTTCATCGCCAGTTAGCTTGGTAGCAAATCGACTGATACCAATCGCCGTGTTCATATTACCGGGCGTGGCAGCCACCTTCAGGCCCTCACCTATAACCTGGCGCAGTAGTTCTTTGGCGGTCGTCTTGCCAAAGCTACCTACCACAGCAATGCGCCGGGCTGGATGCCTTGCTAGAATCGATGCGGCTTTCTTAACAATTAGCCGTTCTTGAGGTTTCTGGATGAGTAGCCAGCCAAAAAAGAGCGGAATAGTGACGCCATAGGCCAACAAGAAAGGTGTCGCAATCAGCAGCCCAAGTGGGCCAGCCAACAAATAATACTCTTCAAAAACAAACGCCAGTCCGGCCAGGCCAGCTGCAATCGTAATAATCGTGACTCCAATCACAGCGATAGCTAGTTCGAGCAGCTTAACCTTCAGCGTCCGATCAAGCGTACGACGCTTCATGACGTGTCGGAAATCATCAACCCGATGGTACCAGCGCAGGTAGGGGCCTAATCGGTAGTCGGTATCTTGCAACATATACAATAGGCTGGCGACGTAGCGTCTGGTGTAGCGTGTCCAATAATATCTCATGCCAAAAACCTATCGATGGCCATCTTTGTGCCCACGAAATCATCGACGTAGACAAAGTGGCCAGCACCTTGCATCACCACTAACTTGGCGTCGGGCAGCTCTTTTTCCATTTGCCGACCATCACTTAGTGGCGTTTCGGTGTCGCGCTGCCCCCACAATACTAGCGTCGGCTGCTTAACGTGTGGCAAGTAACCTGCAAGATCTTCGTTAATGGTTTTTATAAAGGTTTCTTGCATAGCACCCGCCAGCATATAATCGGTACTTCCGGCAGATCTATAAAGAGCGCCGCGTAGCGATTCGCGAGCTCCTTTAAGTCCAGGGACGGCGGTGACAACCTTGCCGGCTTTTGCCACGACTCCGTAGGCCTTGGTGCGAAGTGTCTTTTTTGGTCTAATACCGGCGGCGCCTATCAGCACGATCTTGGCTGGTTCCATAATGCTAGTTGCCGTTGCCTTAATAATCACTCGTGCGCCAAAAGAGTGGCCAATAACCGCGTCTAATTTTTTAATCTTCAATTTCTTGATGAAGGCGGCTGTCAGAACGGCGTAATCACCAACCGACCAAGCTCGGGCAGGCACTGGACTGGCGCCAAACCCGGGGAAATCGAAGCGGTAGACGGTACGCCCCCTCTTTACCAAGTGAGCTGCCAATGGGTCAAATGTTCCCAGCGAGGCGCCCCAGCCGTGCAACAACAAGACCGCCTGGCCCACACCCTCTTTTTTGTATTCGATTAACTGTCCGTTAATAAGGACTTTCATATGGCTTTATTATACCACCCTCACCCGATATACCGAGTGTATGGAAGGAGTTCCCTTGGCTGAAAGAATGCGGCCGCAGTCGCTCGAAAAATTTAAGGACGAAAAGATCTTTTAAACGCTGCGTATACCCCATTTGTCCAGCCGAAGCCATCCTGCAGGGCGTATTCACCGCCGCCACCAAGGCCATCGCCGCGCCCAACATTGTATTTTTCGACTAATCGGTGCGAATCGGTAAACACCATCTCTACGGTTGTCATCCACCGTGCCTGAATCGTGTTTGCAAGATCATCAAAGCCATACCGGCGCAGTCCCTCTACCGCCATCCACTGTAACGGGGCCCAGCCATTGGGAGCATCCCACTGTTGGCCGCTATCTGTCAAAGAAGTCACCAGTCCACCCTGGTGCAAGAACTCCCGCTCAAGCCGCTCCGCAACCGCTGCCGCTTGGGTTGGTGACGCTATGCCGGCATAGAGTGGAGCAACGGCGGCCAAACTCAAAAAGCCGGTTTTGCGGGCGGTGTGGAAATTGTAATCCGTGTAAAAAGCCTGCTTCTTGCTCCAGTGGTAGCGATTAATCGCCTTGGCTCGTTCGGCAGCTAGGCGGCGAAACTTTCGAACCACCAGAGGCTGTAACAGGCTGTTATGGGCGTCGGCAATCGTTTCTTCGAGTATGTATAAAAGTGAGTTAAGGTCGACAGGAATAATATCTGCAGTATGAATAGTGTGCAGGTCTTTTTGATTCGTCAGCCAGCGAGCGCTAAAATCCCAACCCGACTCGGCCGCCGCCCGTAGATGTAAGAATACCTTGTCTGATTGCCGATGCGACGCTTGCTTGGCGGTTTCGGCATCCTCTCTTAGCGATTCCGGCCTAGGCGTCACGCTATTGTCGTAATAGCGATTTAAGAATAGTCCAGGCTCTAACTCGACTACTCGACGATAGGCGGCGTGCTCGGTTTCTTTTACTTTTCGAACTCCCCTCATCCAAAAACGGTACTCGAGCAATAGATATGGAGCGTATTCCCGCAGAACCCGCTTGCCTTTGTGCAAGGCCAACAGGCGGACCATTAAAGCAAAGAATGGCGGCTGCGATCTACTTAAAAAATACGTGCGATTTGCCGTCGGGACGTAGCCATAGCGTCGAATCATGTGCGCAACGTTCTTAATCATCCCCTCGACCCGGCTCCATTCACACTCGGCCGCCAATCCAAGCATAATAAAATAGCTGTCCCAGTAAAACTGCTCGTTAAACCTACCGCCAGGAACAATATAACGGTGCGGCAATGCTATCAACGACCCGCGATCGACGCTGTGTCGCCGCTCAAGAAAATTCCAGAGGCGAGAGATATGGACATCAATTGTCTCTTTTTTATCGATAGCGAACACCTCGTTCTTGTGCGCTGAACTAGAGACATCGTAGAAATGGCGAGCAATGAACTCTCTCAAATCAAAGCGAGGATCTGCCTTCGAAAGTGCGTATTCTTCTTGAATCGCCTTAATCCTTTTCTTGGGAACAAGGTCAACAAAGGTTTTACCATCCGCGTAAATCTGGCCGTTCTGCACATCATAAAACAACTCACCCAGCAGCTGACCGGGAGTCTTCTTTGGTCTCGGCAAAAGCCCGGTAGCATTAACTAGAGCTGCTTTAATATGATCTGAGGGTGTTTGGTTGACCATTCCCTAAAGTATAGGTGTCGCTTACGCTTGGCGCAAGCCGCCAGTTAGAAAGCTACTTGTTGCGCTTGCGTTGGTTGGGGTCAAGGAACTTTTTGCGAAGGCGGAGGCTCTTAGGGGTTACTTCCAGAAGTTCGTCGTTTTCGATGAAGTCGATAGACTGCTCAAGGCTTAGGTCGGTGTAAGGTGTCAGTTGAATCGTGCCGTCACTTGATGACGATCGCATGTTAGTAAGTTGTTTACCGCGGCAGACATTAAGATCGAGGTCGCCTTGGCGATTGTACATGCCGACAACCATACCAAGGTACACGACGGTACCGGGGCCAACAAACAGTTCGCCGCGGGCCACGGCTGCATCAAGGGCATAAGCAGTCGTAGTGCCGGCTTCGGTTGCAACCAAAGCGCCGTTACGATTCTGTTGCAGCTTGGCGCCCAGTGGCTGGTAGCCGTGTGGCAGGCTATTCATAATTACCGTACCTTTGGTGGCGGTCAAAAGAAGGTTACGCAGGCCAATCATAGCACGGGTTGGGATAATGTAGGTCGAGCGTGTGGTACCAGAGCTGGTTTGCTCTTGTTTGATTGGTGCTGCCTTGCGGGTACCAAGCTCTTGGCTGACGGCGCCTAGAAACTCAGGGCCGACTTCAATCAGCAGTTCTTCAACTGGTTCCTTCACCACACCATCTTCTTCAATGGTAACGGCTTGCGGGCGGCCGACTTCGAATTCAAAATCTTCACGGCGCAGTGTTTCGATTAATACAGAGAGATGAAGTTCACCACGACCAGATACCACAAAACCAATGCCGTCTTCTCGCACGCGCAGTGACACGTTAGTCTCTAGCTCTTGCTTTAGGCGGTCACCAATTTGACGACTGGTGTTATACTTCGCCTCTTTACCCTTCATCGGGCTGGTGTTGGGGCCGAGGTACATGCTGAGAGTTGGTGCTTCAATGTCAATCACCGGAAGTGCATCGGGAGAGTCTTTGTCGGTGATGGTCTCGCCAATATGGGCATCTGAGATGCCGGTGATAGCAACGATGTCACCTGCAAAGGCTTCGTCAACTTCTTCACGGTTAAGGCCGCGGTAGCCAAATAACTTATCGACTTTGGCGCTCGCAATCGTACCGTCACGCTTGATCAGGGCAACTTGCTGAGCTTTTTTGATGTTCCCGCGAGTAATTCGGCCAATGGCGTACTTACCAAGGAAGGAGTCGTACTGGAGTGAGGTGACCAACATCTGGAACGGCTGGTCGGCCTGAACGGTCGGTGCAGGAATATCATTTATGATTGCTTCAAAAATCGGCTTTAAGTCGGTGTGTTCAGAAGTGTTGTCAGGCAGATCGTTCCAAGCCTTACCTTCGCGCCCAATTGCGTAATAGACCGGGTAATGGAGCTGGCTATCATCGACGGCTAGCTCTAAGAAAAGGTCAGATACTTCGTCGACCACTTCGTCGATACGGCGCGAAGGCTTGTCGATTTTATTGATGACAACGACTGGCTTAAGGCCAAGCTCAAGCGCTTTTGAAAGCACAAACTTAGTTTGCGGCATTGGGCCTTCTTGGGCGTCGACGATCAGTAGCACACCGTCAGCCATATTCAGCGTTCGCTCTACTTCACCAGAGAAGTCGGCGTGTCCGGGGGTGTCAACGATGTTGATCTTGTAGTCGCCGTAGTACACAGCGGTTTGCTTGGCAGTAATTGTGATGCCGCGCTCGTGTTCTTGGTCGCCGCTATCCATAATGAGCGACTGCTCCATCTCGGCTTGGTGTGAGCCAAAGGTGTTACTTTGCTTCAAGAGACCATCAACAAGCGTCGTCTTACCATGGTCGACGTGAGCGATAATTGCAACGTTTCGAATTTGCTTTGGGTCTTTCATAAAAATATGCCCGCATTTCGGGGCTTCCTTATCTGTAACAGTATCATAAAATGAAAAATAACTCAAGTCGAGTTACTCTTCTTTATTGGTGCGCGCGAGAGGACTTGAACCTCCACGTCCTTGCGAACACCAGCACCTCAAGCTGGCCTGTCTACCAATTTCAGCACGCGCGCATATATACTTCACGTTCAGACATCACTACGCTGTTTTTGATTGCATCCGCAGCCCTGATTTATCAAGGAGCGAGGACAGCAAACAAAAACAGTGTAGTGATGAATACTTGGTGGGCGCTGAGGGATTCGAACCCCCGACCCTCTCGGTGTAAACGAGATGCTCTAGCCAACTGAGCTAAGCGCCCTAACAGAGTGAGATTATAGCGGATTGCACGCGATTAATCAACTAGGGCGTTCGGTAGACAATACGTTCACCGACCGTCCAATACAAAATGTCAGAGTAGCGGTCGGTTGCCGTCACCCACGATTGTGCCCGCTCGCTCGATCCTACTGATTGGCCCCGGACATATTGGGCCGTACCTTGATAAAGCCCGATGGCGGGAACATCGGCCATCCATTGCTGAGCAAATGTCACATACTTCGCATCGCGTAGATTCTGATCGGTGACTGAGCGGGCACTCAGCAGGGCATCGTCGGCATTGGCATTAGAATAATTAGAGAAATTAAATCCCCGACTGGCTTGGCTTGAATGCCAATAGGCGTAGACGTCAGGATCACCGCCGATACTCAACTGATTGATAAGTACGTCGTAGTTACGCGGCTGTAAAATACTCACTGACACGTTTTGAACAGGATCGGTCGGGTCGACGATATTCGTCGTTACGGTTAATCCAAGAGCTCGCCATTGATTCTGCAGAATTTGTAACGCCTTTTCGAGGTCACTATTTTTTGTCGTCACCACCGAAAGATTCAATTGCTGGCCATCCTTCACCCTTGTCCCATTTTTTATCTTCCAGCCAGCTTCATCGAGAAGTGCGCCGGCACGAATCGGGTCGAACACTGGCGCCGCCGGCACATCGCCCCTCACTTGACCATTAATAAACGGTAGCCATAGCGCCGGCACTCCTTCACCAAGTTGCTCGCGAAGAGCCGGTGTGTTGGTGCCTACCTGCAGGGCCTGGCGCACCTTGACGTCTTCCAAAATCCCCCTGGTTGTATTAAACAGCGCGTAGACAGCGTTGTTAACCGGCTGACGCACCACATCGTAACGATCCTTGTCTACCAATTCGCTGTCGGTTAGAGTCAGGTCGGTTGCCGCATTTACTTCAGAAATAGCCAGAGCACGCACAATATCTCCACTATTTGCATACACGTGAAGCTGCATTCTCTCTAGCTGAGGTGCTCCCCTGAAGTAGCTGTCGTTACGTGCAAGGTAGATAATTTTTCGATCAACGCCCTGGTCAATCCCCTGAATAAACCTAAACGTAAACGGCCCACTACCAACCGGCGACAAGCTAAAGGCATTCTCGCGTAGTGCACTCGGGGCAACGTCGCGCAGGATGTGTGAGGGTAGGATGGGCAGGAAGTTTAAAGCATGCGGGAAGGCCGCGTACACAACCGGAAGCGTGAAGCTGACCGTCCGATCATCCACTTCTGCTACCCGAATGTCACCCCAACCAGAAATCGTCGTGCGGGTTGCCGGGTCTTTAAGCGTATTAACGGTGAATACGACGTCTTTGGCGCGTACATACAGGCCGTCGTGCCAACGCGCGTCTGGCCGAATGGTAAGCGTGTAGGTGCGTTTATTTTCACTGAGGCTCATGTTCTCCGCTAAATCGTAGTTAAGCTTACCAGATTCGTCGTAAGTGAGCAGTCGCGAGAAAAGTAGTCGGCTAGCTGATTCTTCGGCACTCGATTGTGCGAATATAGGGTTGAGTGTATCAATTGGGCCGGTCACTCCCTCGGCATAGGTGCCATCGCGCCCTGAAGCCAT
>Ga0306872_100280_pt1 | contig 21190 bp, 20 predicted proteins | sample AntRauMeHopE1498_FD_190455 | JGI IMG/M metagenome (GOLD analysis project Ga0306872, IMG submission 190455) | Saline lake microbial communities from Rauer Islands, Antarctica - Metagenome Hop E1 #498 (v2) (version 2) | ecosystem: Environmental > Aquatic > Non-marine Saline and Alkaline > Saline ...
AAAGCCTACTTACGACACACACACACACTATTACGCATCTTTTATTAAACCTTTTTACTTTTCGAGCAATTTCAAAATTTCAAAGTTTAAATTTTTTTAAATAACTTAAAGATTATTTTATTATTATATTATAAGGTGAGAGAAAAAATACTTTTTGGAAAATATCTTTCATCTTCTAATCTGGTAATATGACTCTGTCGCTATCCCCCCACCATCAGATTTTTATTTTATATCTCATTATAGATAACTAACCATAAACCTTTAAGTATCAATTGAGTTATCCATGTAAAATTTGGATTCCTATATATACCCCTTGACATCAACGCGATGTATAGTAATAAAAATAGTAGGCAATATCACTCTCTACGACTAATTTATAGATCGTAGCAACAAGTATTGCCTACATCCAATCACACCGTGTAGACCCTGAAACCCACCACTTTTACAATTTTTTACTCAACTGATAATTTTATTACACGATTATATTAATTAAGATTTATTTAAGTTGTTTTTTGTTTTTAGGTATAACAATCTTGATATTAGTTATTTTAAATCTATTACCTAGCATTTTTTTAATATCTTGGATACTAGTATGTTCCCATAATATCCATCTGGATAAAGCACCTGCTGTTAATATATCATTCCAATCTTCATTTTTCTTATGACGCTTTAGATAATTAAGTCTTTTCTCATTATCTGCTCCATCATAATAAGTAAAGCCATTTTTACTACCAAAATTAATAGTTTTTTTACTTCCTGATTTTAAAGTCATTGTTGCTTTCAATCTTTTATTAACTAAACTACTATTTACTATTACTAAATTGTCAATCATTTTATTTATTAATAATATTTACATTTTTATAGTTTGAGGTTTATCGTTTCGTTTAAGAAAATATTTTAATCTTGTAATTATAAAAAAATGTCAAAAATTGAATACCTCATTGTAAAAAACTATGTTAATGATTTAGTTGAAATTGAGGATATGGAAAAATTAAAAATTATATATGAAATTGTTAAACGACATGAATGTAAATTAACTATTACTAGTAAATGGATATTATGTTGTATAGACCACTTACATCAAGAATGTATAAGCGAGATACTAGAAATTAAAAACGCATATCCTACTACGGATTTAATGTGTCAGTGTTCTCAGTTAAAAGTTTAGTTATATTTCAACTGATTCAGGGGTTGCTTTACTACCCTCTTGTTTTTCAATTATCAAGTGTAATATTGACTGTATTACTTGCATCTTTTCATCATCAGAGTCTAGTGTTATATTAATGTTTTTTTTAAGGCATGAAGATTTAATACTAATTTGTGTATCACCGTTATTTTTACTACAGGATATACATTGGAGAAATGGTAGTTTCATTTTTATTTATTTATTATTAACAAATATTATTTTTTTATTAAATTTTTTTCACCTTCAGGATTTATGAAATTTTCTTCACCTCCAAGATTAATTAAAACTTCTTCACCTCTATTTCTTAAATTTTCTTCATTATCTTCATCTTCATCTTCCGCCTCGTCTTCATACCAACGAATAATAACAGTTGCTTCTAGTTTTGAAATATTAGTATTTGTATCAGGCACTAGAATAAAACCCGTTCCGGGCCGCAATTCTATCATATCATCTTTAAAATCTAATTTACTTACTCTATTGAATGGCGATACAAAGGAGTTAAATATTACTCTATCACTTATAAAGTCTTCCACGTCATCTATATACACATTACCTTGGTTTCTACCCCAAACACTTAATTCTGATTTAGCATCGTTAGTTGTTTCAATATTCATATTATATACGTTATTTGGACCATAAAACACTCCACCTAATTCTTGTAAAATTGTTTCTAAATCTAAAATACTTCTATATTCAAATTTTACTTCATTTTCCTGTAATAAACAATGCTCTATAGAATATATATAACATGTTCCTGTTCCATTGTTAAAAAACAAACCTCCTATCACACCCATTTGCGAGCATCCTATAATACTAGTAAAACACGAACCTTCTTTTCTTTTATTTCTTAATGAACTTTCATCAATCTCACTAATTAACATACCTAAAGAATAAACTGTTTTAGTTAGATTTTTTAACTCACTTTCTATCTTTTTTAATTCCGTTTCAGCCCCTTCATCTATTACTTTTAACTGTCTATTAGACACATTAACGAATTCTTCACGTTCCTTATCTGAATCAAATCCTCTAATATTTACAACTTCTGACATTATTTATTTATTTATAATATTACTATAAAATAAAAATGGACGAGAGCGATAATATAACATCTAAGTTTTTAGATAAAGATAAGAAAAAAGAACCTAAAATAAGAAAGAAAACTGAAAAGCAATTATTTAATGAAAATGTTTATACCAAGAAAACAAAAACTAAAAACAAGAAGAAAAATAAATAATTACTTTTCATCTTTATTATCCTTATCTTTTTTATCGTTTTCATTACTTTCTGGTTGAGAATCTACAGGGACGTATGGATTTAATAAATTTCTGCGATTAATCTGTAAAAACACAGTATTATCATTAGATATATTACTTGCAAGTGTTCCATCTGGATTTAATATTCTAACCTTTAATGATTTTATAAATTGAGTGTTATTACTAATATTAACATATTGTATATCACTTTCACCACCTGATGACGTATATGAATTAATAGAGTAATACCTAGATACAATTGCTTTAATTTTATTATTAGAGTATTTTTGCCCTATATAATCATTAGTATTATTAAATCCTGATATTTCTATAAGATAATAACCTTGTTCTGCATCTATATTACCTGTATAAGGCTTTTCAGCAACAATTGGGTTTGTTTGTGTAGAAACTTCAGTAAATGTTAGAGCATTACTAACTAGAATAGAATTAACATTTTTATTTGTAATACTATTTATACCTAAATATGCTCCGGTAGTATTTACACCTTTTTGTAAAGGTTTAAAATAAACAGGAAAAGTTGAATTTATATAGTTATCTAGAAGTGGTATGACTTGTATTCCACTATTATATTGAATATCACGTGAAAAACCCATAATATCATATAATATATTGGAACCAGCATATTTAGCAAAACCAGATATAAAAGCCCCACCAGCCGAAACTATTTTTGCTAGTGAGTTTTTACCATTAGGTTGTATGGTTTGGATTACTTGATTACCGTTTGCATCATAGATAGGCATATGCATCTGATTTATTTGGAATAATTTAGTATCTTCATTATAACCAAACGAAAATGAATCTGTTCCAACAAATATAGCCGGTGGAACAGTTTTAGGTGGATTGGAAGTCGGGTCGGGTTTTTCAATAGGAAAAATTAACTGTTCGTCTTGGGAATACCACACATAATTCTTTAATTTGGGATTATTTGGTGGTCCTGTAGCAGTTATGTTTCTAAAAAAATCAATATCACGTATTAACGCTGTATTACTAGCCATATCCTCTAATTTTTCAACATTGTAATTTTCATCACTTAATTGTGTTAATTGCTTATTGATAGTTTCTGTAAGTTCTATTGGCGTATATTTTCCTTTTGGTATTTTTATGGGTCTATATGGAGCATATTCATTAAAAACAACATTTTCATAGACTTCATCACTTAATACATTAGGAACTCTACTACTTCGTGATTCAGACCAACCTATATCGGTATCCCAGCTAGGGTCATTAACAGTATATATCTTACCATTATGTTCGAATGTTATATCTCCTTGGTAAATAACTATTGGAGTAGGTGGTGTATACCATTCAGGACCTAAAGTAGGACTTACTGCTGGTAATACTATAGGTATGCTTTTTTGATTACCATCTTTATCATTATATAGAACAGAAATATGCTTTTCTGATATTGCCATAATTTTTAGTCTTCCGAATTCTATACTTCGTAATTGCCTAACGTTTGGAACTAATGAACCCGCATCATCCACTTCAAGCAATATATAACTTTTACCAGTAGGTGGATCATTCTTAAAATATGGTGCAGTATCAGTATTAAAATTGTTTAAATAGTAAGAAAAAAAAATATCAGCATTAGAATCTTCATCCAATGTTATTCTATCATCTTGTTCTTTTGTATCGATAAAACACGATTTCATACTTATACTATCTTCTGGGTAAATTGTTATAGGTTTATCGAATATTATTTCATACTCTCCTATATTTGACTCAATTCCATCTATTTCTCTTAATTGTAAAATATCAACCATACTATATAATATATATTTATTTTCTTTTTTATATAAAAGGAATAAAATTTAAAAATGAAAACAAACCTTTAAAGATATAAAATTTTATAATCTCCACCATTTGGATTAAATACTTTATTAACTTCACCATAGACTAGAAGATTTAAAGCCACTATACTACCTGCTATTGTTGTATTTCTAGAATATTGAAGTTCAAATTCTCTTATATTATCATTGATACTTAAACCGACAAAATCATTTGCTTGCGGTAAAGCAGCAGATAATGTCACTTTTTTTGCAACATCAAAAATTACATTGTTTTGGGCTGGTAGCATATTAACAGTGCCCCAAGAATCATTTAAATACATAGTTCTTTTTGCTGGCGTATCGATACCATCATATGGTAATATCTGACGACCATTAACAACAAAATTAACTTTCTCACTATTTATACTTAATGAAACATTAGTTGCTGTTGATTTACAAACTAGAACTCTGTTTAATGTTTTATCATTAAAACCTTTTAGTTTTAAATTAATACTTTGTTGAATACCTGATAATGCGATAGGAATTAAAGCACTATCCCGTTCAATAGGTTTAAATACAATAGGTGTTGTCATTAATTCTTTTTCAATACTTTCCATTGCTTTTTCATCTACTATTTCATCTACAATTAAATAAGGTTTTAAAATTGCTGTGGCATCAGCCTCTGCTGTTTTAACAGGGTAGAATTCAATAACTAAACGTAAATGACTAAACATATTAGTAGATACATAAACAGAATTTTTAAGATAATCAAAAACATCTAATAGTGATAACCAACCTTCATCTTTTAATAGCGATGGAGTTGTCCCCACCTGAGCAAAGGGTTCGGTTAATTTTCTATTAGAATTACTTTCATAACCAAGAAATGAGTGAGTTAATGATTTGTTTTTACTAAAATTTTGATCGTTAGGGTGATTAGATGCTTTAAAAGCCATTAATGGTCCTACATCATATTGTTTATCAACTTCAGTCCCACCATCCATTAGGAAAATATTTTTAATTTGTCCCCAAACTCCAGCAGGATTTTTCATTTTGTCAGTTGCAGGTGTATTTGCAACATAACCAGCACCACCTATCCGCATGTTCGACATAAAGAGTTTATTTGGTGTAAATTTAAATTCACAACGATCTTGTCCGAAATAAACAGGGTCTATGATATGGGTCTTAATTTGATTAGTATATAAACTCATGATAATTATTTATTATTTATTAATAACAATTATTTAATTTTATAATTTGAAAATATTAAAAATGTAATTTAAATTATAGTTCTAGCATACTTAAAAAATACATATACATCACAAATGGACGTTGGATATTACTTTTTATCTGTAAATTAAATTTTTGATTTCTTAAATCTACATTACCATTAAAGTTTAATCCGATACCATAACTTTTATCATTTGACTTTGTTAAAGAGTTATGGTTAGTAAATGAAAGACTTTCTAAATAGTGGTCTTTTATTTCTTCTTGAGTTCTTAACGGATACGTTATTAATTTATTTGTAGAATCGTTAAACATAAAGATAACTTCTGAAACATCGTTTAACGCCACAGTTTCATTTTGATTTAGAATAGGATTATTTAAATCAGCCTCCGGATAAAAAGAACAAGCCATGGCATAACAAATTTTAGGGACTTTTGTATTTAGATTTGCTAGTGTTGTATCTATTTTTTGTTTTAGTTGATAGTATGTTTTCATATAAACAGGGTCAGTATTCATTTGTGGAACAGTCATATAACTTAATTTTAGGTTATTAAGGGTATATGACGCATCCGCCACTAACCCACTACCGAATAAAAATAATTTATTTCTACGGAATCTAATCCTTATTGTAATTGAACCAGTTTTTTGAAAGCCTAATAGTTTATTAGGTCCTACACTTTGATTTATCAAACATAGTGGTTTAAAACAAAAATCAATGGGGTCTGCAGAATCGAAATATCTTGCACCATTTTCTTCAGTATCACAACGTAATTCACTAAGAAATTGAGAGTTGTAATAATCACTTCTTGAATAATTAATTTCACTTACCATTTTAACATTTCTAGTGTATTCATCTAATAATTCAACATTACCTTTATTTTGTGTATCTATAGAAATAGTATCAACGACACTATGAATACCAGTTTTAGCATCTACAGAACTTGTAGTAGGATTACTCAATGTAATATCACCTTCTAGTTTAATACTATCTAACACTAAGGATTGATTTTCGAAAGTTAGAACAAAATCAGATGTATCGTATTCACCATATCCACCATTTTTTAAAGCTTCAGGTTGAACGCTATTATAAATTTGAGACATTTTTATTATTTACTTTATGGAGATATAAAAAAATGAAAATTAAAATTAATAAAAATGAATTTATAAATTAACACTTCTTAGACATTGTTTGAATAATATCATTCGTGGTATCGCTACTTTAGAAGTTATAGTAACTTGTAATAGTTTTTCTTTTTGTGTAGGTGGAACAGGGGTACATATCATCATTAGTTTATTAACTGTAGCACCTACAAAAGGTGCGGAGTTTGTCATTCTTAAATTCTTTAATTTAAAGTCATTACCAGCATTGTTAAATGTCATGTTGATTCGATCATGATATAAAGGTGTATTGACTGTAATATCTCTATTAGTTAAATCTTCATTATCAACTCGTAATCTATATGTTAAAGCAGGGTCAGCAATACTTAAAATTCCGTTTTCTTCAGTTCTTGGAAATAGAATAAATAAATTAACACATTCAGGTTCTAAGTAAAACATTTTGGAATATGTTCCAATACCAAAACCATTAACCTCTTCTGTTGTAAAAGTTCTATAATTTAATGATGGAATTGCTGGTAAAGGATTATCATATTTTTTTAAAACAATTTCTACCTTGTTAATAACAAAACTTTGAGCTGTTGCTTTAGAACGGTATGCGGTAGCACTAAACGCACCAGCAGCGGCTAACGCTCCCACCATAGCGGAATTAATAGTTAAATCATAAGTTTTATCGGCTACGTTATAAGCAATACCTGTTATAATTTTTTCTTCACCTGCAGCAGCACCATCAATAGGGACTTGAATTGATAAACCATTATAAAAAGGACATGATAGATTTTGATCGTATTCACATTTTATAACTGTATCACCAACAGCAATTGGTTGAACCTCTATCCCTTCAATAATAGCAGGATTGTCGTTAAGTTGTTGAACCTGCATAACATCCGGTTGTAATTCTAAATGAATACGAGTATTTCCTAATTTTGAACCTCTAAAATCTTGACGACCACCTAAACCAAATAAATCTTCTAAAGGTATTCTAATTGGACTTTGAACGAGTTGTGAATTAAGTGTTCCATTTTTTTCAACTTTACGAAATAATACATTATGTTCGTCTCTATAATTACCAATCATACTGTAAGTAGAATTTTGTTGTGATATTTTTTCAGCCTGACTTAACATAACATCTTTTAAATTTTGTCTGAGAATGTTAGTTCTTCGCATATCTTCTAATCTACCCGCAACATCGGTAGAAAGACTACAATTCTTAATTAAAGAAATAGAGTGTAAACTTCCAACTGTATTAGCGTTTGCAGGAACAACTCGAATACTAGATAAAAAAGGTAGATTAACCTCTCCAGCATTAGTAAATGTAGCAGGCATAGAACATTGTAATAGAAGATATGATTTGTCAAAATCATAATCATTAGCAGGGATTACTAAATCACTATTATTGTAAGTAGAACTATATGGACCATCCTCTAATGAATTTAATTTAATGTAAGACATATTTTATTTATATATTTACTATATTCATATATTTAAAAATTTAAAATTTAAATTTAAAAAAACTTAAAGAAATATTATTTATATATTATATAGTAATATATAATTATGCTATACCAGCCTGAAATGCATAACTCTCGTGAGCCACAGGAGCATTATGGTCTTTTTTTTTCCCAAATATTTCTGCTAATACAGTTCCTGCTGTTAATGCTAATGTAATACCAATTCCTACAGGATTCCAATCATCGCCTAAACTTTCTTCGTCTAATACCTCACCACCTTTTGCTAGTTTACCTAATGTGTTTAATCCTTTTCCAACATCCTCACTAGCATCTGTAACTTTATTTACAACTTGTGATGCTTTTACCGCATCATTTGCTACATTTTCTAATTTACTTGCATCTTGTCCTATATTTTCAACTGCATTAATTCCAGTTTTTACAGCATTAGAACCTTCATTAACAACATTATTTACTTGGGCTTCTGATTCCTCAGCAACTTGACTAACTTTATTAACGTTATTCTGTTTCATCATATCTGCTAGTAAACTCTCAGCAGGTTTGTAAGTTCTTTCTGCTACACCACTTACTACTCTACTTGCACCACTTTCAAAAGCACTCTCTCCACTTTCTACTGTGCTTTCTATATCTTCAGATAATGGTTGTTCTTCCATTAATTTATCTGTATCATCTAAATTAAGTTTTTGGTTTAAAGTATTTTTTAAATCTTGTGTTTGGTTTTGTGCTAGATTATCAATACTGTTCTGTTGTGCTGTTATATTATCCTCAGCATTACCTAACCTTTCAGATAGTTCGTTAATATTTTCAGGATCATCATCTCCTTCTAAATCTCTTTTTGCTTTATCTCGTATTTTTTCTAACCTTCTTAATTCTTTGCCCATTGATTTAGGAATATCAGGTTCAAATTTAAACAATTGAGAATCTCTTGAGGCTATTGCCTCTGCATTTTTAGCATCTAATAATGAGGATGAATTATCAAAAGCATCAAATACATCCTCATCTTCACCTAAATCATCATTTATACTTGGTATATCCTTATAGGCTTCAGGTAATTCAGGATTAGCATCATCTAAAGGTTCAATATCTGTATCATCTGGTTTAAAAGAAAAAGGATTATTATCAGTATCTGTATCTTTAAATAATGAACTTAGTGTATTTTCTGTAGGTTCTTCATTACCCCATATATTATCTTCATCTATATCTTGAACCGCATTACGAGCAGATTCTGCTGTAGTTCTTGCTGTTTCACTTACTGCATTTTTAGCATCACTAACCGCATTTTCAGCAGTATTAACTGTATCACTAACCACATTTTTAGCATCACTAACCGCATTTTTAGCGGTATCGACTGCGTCGTTTACTGTATTTTTAGCATCACTAACCGCATCATCAATTGAATCTTTAACACCATCTACCTTTTCTTGAACCGCATTTTTTAAAGCCCCTTTTACATCACCTTTTGCTAGTGCTTTTGCAGTTTTTTCACTTATACCTAAAGACTTGGCTATTTGCTTACTTAATACTTCAGTCGCTACCATTTGGAAAGGTGCTTCAACTGTTTCAGAAATCTGATTAACAAATGCTTTTTTCTGTTCTTCTAATTGGTCTTTTAGACTAGCCTTTTCGGTATTCTCATTATTAGAATTACTCGCCTCGTTTAAAGCATTAATATAATCTTGGTAATCCATTGTTATATTTTAATATTTATTTATCATATTACTATAAAATAAAATGACAAAAAAATATGAAATTCTTAAAATGAAAGCAGGTAAATATGATAAGGTAAAAATTAAACTACCTCAGATATTTGACTTACCTGCTAGAATTGCTATTATTGGTAAATCTGAATTATCAGGAAAATCTAATTTAGTATGTAATTTAATGCTTAGAACCAAATATTATAAAGATATGTTTAAACCAGAAAATATATTTATTATATGTGCTTCATCTGATTTAGATGAAAAGTTTAAAATACTTGCCACAGAATTAGATATTCCAGATATGAATATTATGAAAAAATACAATGAGGATAAACTAGATGCTATCTATGAACTAATACGTGAAGAACAATTACAACGCATGAATGATAAGGAAAACATGCAACATTATTGTTTTATATTTGATGATGTCAGTTATGACGGTTCATTAAAAAAATATAAATACGGAGTTATATCTAAACTAGCCTCTAATGGAAGACACTTATTAATAACCACTATTTTAACAGCACAGAAATATAGCGATATATCTACAGCCTTTAGAGAAAATGCAACAGGTATTATACTATTTAGTTGCACCAACGCACAGTTAGAAACTATATGGACGGACCATGGATTATTACCTAGAAAGCCATTTTTTAAAATGTTTAGAGATTCTACAGATGAAAAATACAGTTTTATGGTTATAAATTACTCTAATGAGCCTAATAAACGTTTTCTTAATTCTAATTTTGAACCAATTAATATTGAAAAATATGAAAAATAAAATTAAATATTATACATAGAGTTTAATAAATCTCGAATAGGGACTAAACCAACTTTTCGTGGCGGTGTAATTACTTTTACTGGTGGTGGTGCAACTTGTTGTTTTACTGGTGCAACTTCTTGTTTTGGTATTTCTATAGGTTTAGATGATTCAGGTTTTATTTTTAAGGTGTTAATTTCTTCACGTAAGCGTTTTAACTCTTCAAACACATCGTTATCTTTAACAGTTTCAACTTTTCTTATAGGTATATCAGGCTGGATATTTTCAACTGGTTTTATCTCCTGTTTTACAGGCTTAACGCCTTTCAATTCATTTAATCTTTTATCTAACTCTTTTTCAATTTGTTCTTTCTCTAGTTTTTTTATTTCTGCCTTTTTACGTCTATTTATTAAAGCCTTTTCTCTACCACGTCGTAAATTCTCAACATTACGCTTCTTTTGTTCTTCTGATAATACTCGTTTCTTTTTTGGTGCTTTTTTTGTAGGTTCTGGTGCATTTACTTCATCTTGTTCTAGTTGCTCGAAATAATCTTCAGTATCTGACATTTTAGTATTTTAATTTAATCACATATTTTTTTTTTGTGAATCATTCGTAATTAATTTGTAATTAATTTGTGAAAGTTATTATTACCACAAATAAATATTTTGTGATAAATTAAAAAGATAAAAAAGTTTATTTAAATAATAATGTCATTGTTGCATTGCCTTCTAATGAAAGTTGTGATAAATCACTGTTTAAAATTCTAGCCTTAATATTTCTTATTAACATTTCTTTATCATTATCTAAGGCTATGTATAAGGGATTTGTTGCTTCATATACTAGTCTGTTGGCTATATATGGTAAGTTAGGAATAACGGCTAGTATTGATTTTCGGCTATGTGATGTTGTATCGTATGATTTTAAAGGTAGACTTAGTAGTTCTACAATAACACTTTGTGGTTGAAATGTAGATGAATTTGTTTCAGGGGCTATAATGTCAAAAGAATTACCTGTTTTAGGTAAAGTGTAATCAGATTGTAAGAAACCTAAAAACTCTGCCAGTGAATCACCTGAAAATTTGAATGTCATTGTTGAATTACCACCCGACATATTTGGTATATCACCTCCTAATTCTTCATTATCTATTATGTTTTGTTGTGAGATTGACGATGAGTAAAAACTATTTGCCATCCAATTTACTTTACTCACTACTGCTTGATTTGCTTTTGTTAAATTAGGACCAGTTTTTTTAAATATTATTATCGGATATAGTTTTTTTCCATAAATATATGGTTGTTGTAAAATCCATGAATCCCAGAATTCAGCCGCATCATAAACCCCTACACGCATTTTCCCTTCAAAAAGTTCCATAGTATATGAATAATTATTTGCATTGTTTTTTGGTGAATCAGTGGCTACACCATTAAATACAGACTTTATTTTTGCTCCAACACCAGTTATAACAACACCATATTTAATCATTGTTATATCTATTGTTGATTTTATTGTATCAGGATTTGTTTCACTAAGTCCAAATATGATTTCTACACCTGATGTTTGTTTCGCAGCGGCTAGATTTGTTATTTTTAATTTCAATGAACCAGCACCCATAACAAAAGGTGTAGATGAAAACATCCAACTTAAATTATCATCCTGAACACCACCATTACGTGTATATTTTCCAGCATTAATAGCACCATCACGATTAACATTTAAAGTTTCACAACTTGATACATTATCTCTAGGTTCATAATAATTAGATTTTCTATATCGTATCTGAGAATACCCCTGCGAGTTTATAGATGTAAAATATTCACTACCATTATATTTTTGTTTTATCGGTAAATTAACTTCATCGCTGACAAGTGCTGAATTCATTTTTTGGTTAATATCATCAAATAATTCAGGTAAATTAAGTCTGTTATATGTTGTATTTTTCAATGGAACTGTAAAAGTTTTATTAGTGTAAAGACTAAATTCAATTTCGTCATTTTGGTTATCAACTATTATACTACCCTCTGCTTGTGATATAGTTAAATTTTGTAATGCTATACTAGACTTTGGAGGGATAACTAAATCTTCATATAAATCACCGTCAAATACAGCATCAGGGTCTTGTGTTGCTAGTCGTACTAATGTATTACTCATATTTATTTATTATATTACAATTTATTATATTACAATATTTAATCTTAATCTTTATTTTTCTCTAAAAAGTTTTTAACTAACTTTGGAACATCAACCTCCATAACATGTAGGCTCTCCCACGTTATGTTATTTCTCCCACCCTTCCACTTGATTTTAAGCAATGTTTTACCATCTTCCACTTTCTTATCTAGTATCTTCTGAACGATTTCTTTCGGTGGCTGTGTAATCTTCTTTATGGTATCTGGATTAACTTTATACAATTCATTCTGATAAAAGAATTCTTTTATTTCTTTATCGTCGCTAGTTTTTAATTTATATTTAGGTAATAACACCGTGTTGTTTTTAGGTAAAAATACTTTATCCACTGTATAAACCTCCTTGGACCATACTATATTATTGGTTGGTTTCTCAAATTTATGTCCCATTTCCTGTTTAAGCCTTACAAAATCACCTTTTTTATATGGATTTATTTGTCGCTTATCATTTTTCGGTAAAACTGCTTTTTCAATGTTATCTTTAACATCATCTGTATTACCATTCATTATTTCAATAGGTGTTTTTTTAGTTATTCTACTACGAGTATTATTGTAGTTATTAATTAAGGTTTGTAAATATTCAGTCCATTGAGTATCATCAAATTGATTATCATATTTAGTAATCTGTTTTCTCATATATCCATTAAAATTTTCTACTAATTTTGCATGAGATGATTTACTTTGTGCTTTAGTGAAAATTTGTTTAATATCTTTGGACTTGGTATAATCTCTAAATGGTTGATTAATAAATTCACTACCATTATCACTAAGTATACTACTTGGTATATCGTTAAATTTATCCTCTAATTGCGATATTACTTTTTTAAATCCATCTAATACTGTTTTTTCATCCTTAGTTTTCAATGGAATACTTACTACATATTTACTAAATGTATCAATATAATTAAAAATCCAATTAAACCCTTTACTAGCCATATTAGACATATCTACTAAATCAATTTCTCCACGTTTAAAAATATCACTAGTTATAGTTTTTGCAATATCTTTTTGTCCTTTACTAGGATTGAATAATTGAACTACCTCTAAACTCTGTAAGAAACGATTAATTTGTGTTTGACTTATTTTTTTGTCTGGATAAGTCGCCCTGATATAGTAATAAATCCTATCACGTCCTAAACCAAATATTGTTTTTTCATCGAAATATAAGTTTAATAAAAAGTCTAGGATATCTTTTGTAATATAGTTTTTTTGGTTATCTTTTTCGTTTTCTAAAAATAGTTTAACATTTTCAGCATTTGGACGCTTTGGTTTGTCAGCCTTTACTACTACCTTGGACTTTGTTTTTTGCTTTGGTTTCTGTATAGTTTTAACTGGTTCTTTTGGTTTGGTATCAGATTTGTTTTTAATTCTCTGGCTACGTCTAGGTTCAGGTGTTTCATCTACATTATCCATTTCTTCCATTGAAGCATAACCACTATCTGGTGCTTGGTTTTTTCTCTTAGTCATTTATCATTAATGATTAAATATAAAAAATATAAAAAGTTATAATTATTGTTTGTCTAGAAATTTCTTTAATTGTTTTTCTAATTCAGCAACTTTATCCTCTAGTTGTTTGTTTCTTTCTTTAAGTGCTTTAACTTCAGGTAAATCACCATTACTAGGATGTAAGCGTTTAGAATGCTTACTGTAAATACTACGTTGCGTAGCGGGAGTATGCCCCATAGTTGAAGCCATTCTATCTAATTCATCTTTTGTGCTTCCTTTATCTATCATGTGGGATACTACTATATTTCTTAATGTTGTAGAAGATATTGATTTGTCAAATATTCTATTTAAAAAATTACTGAATCCCTGCGTAGTCATATGCTTTTTAGTATCTTTCACTTGAGGAATTAACCATTTACTATTACGGCTGAATACTCGCATCTGTGTCATAGCATTAACAACTATATCATTTAACTCAATTATTCTGGGTTCTTTGTTTTTCATGGTTTTACCATCTGTAATAGTTAAAGTTGATACATCACCAAATGTAATATAATTACTGTCGGTTTCGCTATCAAATGAAGTATTAAAATAATCTTGACCCCGTAATGGTGGTAATTCAGTATATAGTATAATAATAAGTTTCTTTAAAGCAAGAGTTAAATGCTTAACATTTTTTTCTTTAATTCGTGGAAGTTGTTCCCACTGTGCGTTCAGTTCATCTCGCTTGCTTAATAAATCTTCATAAGTAATAACCTTGGACTTTTCTTTTTCGTTTGCTGGTCTATTTTCATTGTCTTTAGGTTTATACTTAATTTTGTTATATGCTTTCTCATAGGCTTCTATAGCAATGTTTTTTGCTTTAAATATTTTTAACATCTTAAGTAATACCACCATAGTTTGTGTATCATCTTTTAATGCTAGAGCCTGAGTAATATACTTATCTTTTTTTTCAACTAAATCTTCAATATCTAATCCATCAGGTTGTAATTTCTTTAACCATGATGCGTATCTAGATATACTAGACATTGTTAATTCAGTTGTTAAGGTTTCTAATTGTTCGGGAGTAAAGTAAGAAGTCATATAAATATTTTATTGTTTTATTATTTATTATATAATAATAAAAAAGTTTTTCTTAAGTTTTAAAATTAAATAAATTAAAAAATGAAATGATAAAAATGATGAAAATGATAATTCAAGATACAGATTATAGAAACTTTATGGATAAAGTAAATCAGCAATTTGTAGACGACTATGTTATTAGAATGTATTTTTACCTTCATTGCATGTATGAATACGATAAAGAATATTACTCTATTGATTTATACAGGCTATTGCATAAAGGAACTTTAACCTTGATACTACAAAAAACTGAAAAAAGAAAAATAAGTATTGAGTTATATAATCCAACTATATATGACGTATTAAAACATACATCAAACTTTTACTTCTATAATGTTAATCAAAAAGCAGATTGTAAATTCTTAGAAGGCTATACCATACTAGATAATGTTATGACTCTGCAATTTACTTGATAACTATCTTAACAATTCTTCATAACTTGGTAATTTACAATCATCACATCGTTTTATAGTTTCATGCCACAGAATAAGTTTTTTACAACCAAAACATAACTCCATTTGTGGCTTTTCAACTTTAAGATATTTATTATAGTATCTCACCTGTTCTATAAACACATTTTGACAGATTGCCCCCAGTTGGATAAAATTACCAGTTTTAGTATTCTTGAATAGATAGATATTTTTAATTGCTCTACCACAATGACACCTATAATTGCCATACTTAGAAACATGATGAGTATAAACATACCACTCTTTAATTGCCTCTTTTATTTCTTTAGACTCAGACATATTTAACACACATTCTTTAACCATACTTGTCATTATATATTATTTTATTATATAGTAATAAATATTTTCTTAAGTTAAAAATTAAAAAAAATTAATTAACATCCACCTCTTCATTTTCAACATTCTCTTTTTCCTTCTTCTTTTCCTGATACTTCAACTTATGCTTCTCTAATATAGCCTCTTTATTACGGTGATAATAACTATTAGACGATTGACGCTGTATTGCCTTATGATGCTCTGTGTCTTTAATCTTTTCGTAATATTTCTTTTGTGCCTTAGTAATACTAGGATACCTTTTGTATTTATATATTATTATTTGTTCCATTTGTTTTATTATACTATAATATATTAAATGAAAATATCCTTAAGTTAATTAATTCTAATTAATCTAAAATCTAAAAAATGTAAAAAATTATAAAAGTAGTGAGTTTCAGGGTCTACACGGTGTGATTGGATGTAGTCAATTGTTGTTGCTACGCTCTATATACTAGTCATAGAAACTGTTATTGCCTACTTTTTGTATTACCATACATCACGTTGAGGTCAAGGGGTATGTATTGATAACCAAATTTTACGTGGATAACTCTATTGATACTTAAAGGTTTATCCCTCTAAGTCATAGACAACTTCGGGTTTAATAAAAGTATAATCAAAAAGCGATTTAATGGAATATAGCGTTATGGTCTTGACTTTTCCACCGACACGAATATTTTTACGTTTTTCTTTCTGTAATTTGCATCCGTTAAATTCATCAAAAATATTATTCAATATTGTCTTAACGTGTTCGGCTTTCTCCACTTGATTAACTTTAATCTTTGCGTTGAATACTAGTCTCAAATGTTGAATATAGTCTTTTTGGTTGAATAAATCCTTAAGGTTAAGTAAATCATTAGAATCTATTGATTCAGTGTAGTTTTTAACTTGGAGTTTATCTTTAATGGCGTTGAGATATATTAACTGTTGTTTTGTCATACGTTCAAATTCTGAGAATCCCACAACCTCTTTAATATCTTCAGGTTGTTTGGTTGCTTCACGGATTATATTATTAAACTTAATTCTATTTAGTTTAATTTCATAATCTAAACCTGTAGAACATTTATTATAAATAGCCTCTTGTTGATTATCGTCAATATGTTTTTGGACGATATATTTAAAATGCGTATTCTGTTCTTCTTCAGTGAGACCCTCTTTTTTGTTCTTAACAATTAACTTAGTGTAGTCATCCTCATCAATGTCTAAAACACTTGAATAATCGGTTTGCGTAAGTGTAGAAAGTTGATTAACTTTAATTTTTTTATCTTGTTTAAACCCCTTGATATTTTCTAGGGTAAAAAGTGTTTCATACACTTGGATTGATTGTCTTCTACTAATATGTTCTTCTAGTAAGTTATTTATATGACAATCTATTAACCATTTATCAGTTGGTAGATTATTACTAGTTTCGAATATAGCATCACGTATATTGAGAATTTTAGAAGTAATAGCATCTTTTTCCATAGGCATATTATCATCACTTAAACCTATAGTATTAACAGATAGACAAAAATGAACTTTATTAGTGTTGAAATGACGCACACGACGAGAGGCTTGTATTAAATCTCTAGGAATACATGAATTAACATTAGATATATACATAAATAACTCATCGTAATGTTCTAAGTTAAAAGATATACCACATGTAATAGTTGGTGTGTATATAAGTAAATCTAAATTATTCCATAACTCATTTACATCTGCTCTATTAGGTAGTTTGTTATCTCTATTATAGAATTTAACATTGTATTTATCTTGTAATGAATAATAAAGTTGCTTACCTAATTCACGAGTTCCACATACAAAGACGCATTTATTACCTTTTGCTAGACTATCTTTTAATTGTTTAATAAGTTTTTCTCTATCATTATAATTTATCAATTGTTTCTCATTTTGTTGATAATTATTAATCCAGATAATAGATTGTGTAGTATTTCGTAAATCACTAATAGCATCAATACTCCGCTGTTGTAAAAACGCATCCATAACAATGGCTTTATTAGCATTTCTGATAATATCCATAAAACCGATAGTGTTATTGTTAAAGTGTTCGTTTTGTAATGTAGGACTACTAATAATCTTAATGATAGATTCACTTTCATCTACTATAACTAAGTCAAATGTGGATTTGTATAATTTAAATAGACTTTCTGGCGATATGATAACACGGTTTTCATAGCCTGTAAAATCATCATCTAAATAGTTTTTAAATCCATCGTTAAAAAATTCGTCAGCCATACTACAAGCAAAAGCACGACGTGAAGATAAATATAAAATATTAGGGTATTTCATTTTACCATCATTGTCAATTTCATTGAATATTTTATGGAGTTCATAAGATTTACCTGTTCCCATAGGAGATTTAATATATATGGTGTCATTATCTTTAAGATTATAGATGGTTTCATTATGATTACCAACATACCTCTGGTTAAATTCTTTCTGTGTTATAGCGGTTTCTAGGTTAAATAATTTCTCACTGTGATTAACACTAGCAACTTGTGGATTACATTGACATGCTAACATTTTTAATGTAGAATAACCATATCCACGTGTAGAATCGAAACGGGTATAAATAACTTCTAATTCACTTAAAGGAGTATCCTTGTATTTATCAACCCATTTTTTCCATAGTTTTAAGCCTGTAATTTCTCCGTGAAAATGTCTATTTATAGCCATACCTACGCCCATAAACACTTGGTAGGATGACATAGCAGGACCGTTATAAATACTCATGACAATATCGTCAATAGAATTGATAGGTTTGTTGATGACAATGTTTTTAGGTAGGTAAGTTAAATATTCACTTAGAATATCCATTTTCCAAACTGTGCCTGTATATTTACAACCATCTCTACCTACAATAGTTTTCTCATTACCTAATCCGGTTATTTTAATATTGCTTACGTCATAAAATTTCACATCTTCAATATTATCATAGTTTCCAACGAGCCATGATTTAACTGGTAAATTTCTACTATTATCGCCAGACGGTATATGGACGCGAGGGCTACCAACTTTGGATTGATAGGGTAGTTTAAATAAACGGTTATTAGTATAAATACCCATATCAATAGAAAAACCTAATTCGGTTTCTAAAACTTTATATCTGTCATTTGTCTTGGCTTTTTCATAGCAGTATAGAATGAAATGTTTAATGTCTTCTACAGATTTAAAGTAATAACCATTATTAATAATTAAATGATAGGACATTTTTTTAACACCTTTAAAAGTCCCAGTTTCTCCTTTACCACGAACAAATGATACAGTGTTGCCTTCAACGTCTAGTTTAACACCAATATCCTTAAAACAACTAATCATTAATTTGAATATAGTTGTCATTATCTCTTTTTTATTATCTTTACCCATGTCAGGGAATTCAATATCTAGATGCATTTTTCTCTGCTCACCTAGAAGTTCATATAAATGATAGTTAGTAGTAAAAATAGTATCTAGTTTATCAATACTCATGCTACCATAGGCTTTACCAGTATGACCGCTTTTTAACTCTGTTTCTTGACATAATACAACATGGTTTACACCTTTTGTAATTAATGCTTCAGATTGAGGGCTAAAATACTTATCACCTGCTAATTTTTTACCTTTGACAGTATAGTAGAAATTAGTTCCAAATACTTTATTGACTTTAATGTAGGGCTTTTCAATTTGATTATTTTGATTATTCATTTTGTTTTTCTTTTACTATATAATATATAAATATTATTTCTTTAAGTTATTTAAATAAATTAAATTAAAAAAATTAAAATTCTTATTTGAGTAAAAAATAACAAAAGTAGTGGGTTTCAGGGTCTACACGGTGTGATTGGATGTAGGCAATACTTGTTGCTACGATCTATAAACTAGTCGTAGAGAGTGATATTGCCTACTTTTTGTATTACTATACATCGTGTTGATGTCAAGGGGTATATATAGGCAACATAATTACGTGTGCCATTTCTCTATCTCACAATGGAGTTTTTAGTATCATGTGGATAGCATCCCAATTAACCTTGCTTGCCTGTAGACATACCTTGCTTGCCTGTAAGCATTAACAATATATACCTTGCTTGCCTGAATGCAAAAACATGCAATAAAAAATAATTCGAATTTTAACAAAAACCGCTATCCCTAGAACGACCAACCTACTAGGGATAGAAGTTCGAACCCTCACCATCTGCGTAGTCAATTCACAGAACGGGTCGACCACGACGAAGCAAAGTGCATGACTTTTTACCACTAGGTCAACCAAGAAGGTTGAGATTCTAAGGTGGTATTTTCAATATAAATGAACTTATTTCTTTCCACGGCTTTTGTAATCCCCGTCGGCTTTTGTGATGATGGTATAAATCGCTTCGATTCTATTCAAAGTTTCTGTTAGATTTTTCCAATTGATTTCACGCATAAAATCTTCCCTCGAATGTTGCCGTCAAGTTTCACATCATTTACCATCACCATGGATAACGATGCCATGGTTAGAATGTTTCGTGATTCTAACTTCTTGAATGATGGTGATAGCACTCCATCTGCTTCTAGTGCTATGAGTGCATCATCTGCCTCATCTGCCTCATCTGCATCATCTGCTTCCACTGCTATGAGTGCCTCGTCTGCTTCCACTGCTATGACAGCCTCGTCTGCTTCAAGCGTTGTGCATGAGTTTTCTACCTTGGGTAAAGTGAAGGATGGCTTGGATAGCATCCATGATTCGTTGCGTATAGCCAACGGTTCGAACTACAAAACGCATCCTTCTTACAAGACCTACACGAGCTATGTCGCAATGTTCCACACCTTGGAACACAACCACAACGAGGCTTTGTCTTACTTCATGGATCACAAGCAAGACATTCTCACTACGGGCGAGTCTTTGACGGACGGGTCGTGCTACGCTCTAACTGGTGGGCTGGAGCGTGCCGCTTTCGCCTTTCATCAATGGTCTGTGAAGGTGTCGCAGTTTCTCACCTACGCCAACGACATTGAAGTCTTGTGGTATGAGCTGCAGAAGTTTGGACTGGGTGTCAACGAGATGTTGAATGATGCTTGAACTTGGTAATTACAACACTACCACCAATTTTTGACTCTCGACCAACCACAACGCTTGGTTAAACATGATTATCCGTTGTTTTCCATACGTAATAGTGTGTGTGTGTGTCGTAAGTGTGAAA
>Ga0306872_100281_pt1 | contig 21164 bp, 26 predicted proteins | sample AntRauMeHopE1498_FD_190455 | JGI IMG/M metagenome (GOLD analysis project Ga0306872, IMG submission 190455) | Saline lake microbial communities from Rauer Islands, Antarctica - Metagenome Hop E1 #498 (v2) (version 2) | ecosystem: Environmental > Aquatic > Non-marine Saline and Alkaline > Saline ...
ATATCAAGAGTGTAAGGATATGTCACCAATTTGTTGTTGCTATCTGTTTTTATAAACATTGTATTAATCTCCGCTGTTGTCTCTGTTTAATTTTTCAACCCCGTATATTGTAGTTCCACCATCAGGTGTATAAAATTCAATGATAAGAGTTTGATTCGTAACGATTTCAGGAACAGTCGCTGCCTGCCACGATATGTTGCTTGGCCAAGTTACTACAATATCTGCCTCACTAGGTGTATACTGATATACTATGCGACTGCTAATCCCAACCATATACATCTTGGTGCCGTCTGGTTTGAAGAAAATACCATATGGGAAGGTGTCTTGAGCAACAACTGAAAATGACGCATTGTCGTATGACGCAGTTGTGATATCCCAAGCAGTTGACAGTGAGTACTGATGTACTATGCGGCTGCTATACCCAAGCACATACATCTTGGTGCCGTCTGGTTTGAAGAAAATACCACGTGGGGTGGCGTCCTGTGATGCGACTGAAAATGATACTGCATCATATGATGCAGTTGTGATATCCCAAGCAGTTGACAGTGAGTACTGATGTACCCTGTCGCTGCTATTCCCAATCATATACATCTTGGTGCCGTCTGGTTTGAAGAAAATAACATATGGGAAGGTGTCTTGAGCAACAACTGAAAATGACGCATTGTCGTATGACGCAGTTTCGATTTGCCAACCCTTGACTGTAGAATTTTGAAATTCTACAGTCCACTTGCTGCTCCCACTTGGAATGTTGTCCAACGAAACATTTACATTAAAAAGGCCAGACAACTCACCTGTGCTTATCGTGTGCCAATTTCCTGCACTGATGTCAATGTTGCCAGTAGTTTGTACAGTCTTGGATAACACTGCCCCTGTGACTATTTGCCATTTTTCACCATTCCACACTCTTGTTATTGTATTTTCAGTAACACTGTCTCCGATATTGGGAGTATTTGGGTATAATTGTGACATTTATCTTATATCATCCTGTAATTTATTCGCGTAATAGGTTTGTCCGGCATCGCTTGTATAGAACTCAAATATATCAGTCTCATTTAAATCTGGCATCACAAATGCCACAGAATTACCAGCAAACAATACATTACTAGGCCATGTCATTGTAGAATTGGAATTGATGTTTTCGATGCTTATTTGAAATTTTGTAGCATATCCCAATGCTGGCGGATTAATGAAAGTTATTGTTGTGGGTTCATTTGCCACAATTGAAAATATGTTACCTGTTGCCAAATCGATTGTAATAGATGATTGCAGTGAGAATACACTTCCTGCATATTTGTGCCTTAGGCTTGCCAGTTGCCACTTTGCTCCGGTAAACACATAAAGAACAGATTGGTATACATACTCATCGTCTTGTGTGGGAGATGTTGGGAAATTTAAAGGCATATTATCATGTCCTTCCGTCTATTAATATTGGAGATCCAGACCAAGTTCTGCCATCTATTGTCACAAATTCAATTAGACTCGTCCCCGCATAGTCAAAACTCACAGTGGGTGGATTTCCTGAATCCCATAGTATATTATCACTCCAAGTGATAGTCGGTAGTGTGCCCGAGGCGTCTATTGTCGTATACTGATGTACTGTGTCGCTGGTACGCCCAACCATATACATCTTGGTGCCGTCTGGTTTGAAGAAAATACCAGTTGGGTTGGTGTCTTGAGCAGCGACTGAAAACCATACTGCATTATCGTATGATGCAGTGTTAAGATCCCAAGCAGTTGACAAGGTGTACTGATATACGGTGCGGCTGGTATTCCCAACCATATACATCTTGGTGCCGTCTGGTTTGAAGAAAATACCATATGGGCTGGTGTCTTGTGATCTGACTGAAAACGACACTGCATTATCGTATGATGCAGTGTTAAGATCCCAAGCAGTTGACAGTGAGTACTGATACACCCGGTCGCTGGTACGCCCAACCATATACATCTTGGTGCCGTCTGGTTTGAAGAAAATACCAGTTGAGCTGGTGTCTTGTGATGTGACTGAAAACGATACTGCATTATATGATGCAGTGTTAAGATCCCATGCAGTTGACAAGGTGTACTGATATACTGTGCCGCTGCTAGCCCCAACCATATACATCTTGGTGCCGTCTGGTTTGAAGAAAATACCATATGGGCTGGTGTCTTGAGCAGCGACTGAAAACCATACTGCATTATCATATGATGCAGTTGTGATATCCCAAGCAGTTGACAGTGAGTACTGATATACGGTGCGGCTGCTAAGCCCAACCATATACATCTTGGTGCCGTCTGGTTTGAAGAAAATACCAAATGGGTTGCCGTCTTGTGATGTGACTGAAAACGATACATTATCGTATGATGCGCTATCTAGGACCCAGCCTGGATATCCAGGCTGGGTAATGTCCATAATAATTTTATTATAAGGAGGTGACACTGGTATATTAATTTGCACATCGACATTTAAATCTATATTATAATAATTATATCTTGTGGGATCGATATCAAGCTGTGTTGCCGAATCTGTATATTCAGTAACAACGCTTTGGAAGTGATCACTTGATCTCTTCCATTTTACTCCTGACCATCGATAATAGACCCCACTGGATTGGTATACTTGATTATCTGTTGGAGAAGAAGGAAATGTTATACTCATATGCTTACTGTCCATTCATTGGTATTTATCTTTAGTAAAACTGCCGATTGCCATCGTCCTGCGCCAGTAACAGTACCAGATACTGTTCCATTTACTGTAACCCCTGATAGTCCTGTTACAGAAGTCACACCGTCGTCAGTTTGTATTATTGTTATCTTTGTACCAATGGTGTATGGTACAGAGCTATTATTTGGTATATTTATAGTATTTGCTGAACTATTTTTAGATAATACCGTCTGGCCAGAATCTGATTGAGATAACGTATATTCTGTTGTCGTCGATTCGAATATGTCAGTAAACGCCCCACTCGGCCCCGCCGGGCCAGCCGGCCCACTAGTAGTAATCCACTGCTCGCTTGTGCCATCGTCATAATAAACATTGAGTGTGGAGTCGTTTGTATCAAACCACATTTGTCCATTCACCGCACCTGTAGGCGCACTATCTGTTGGTTCGGCTAGTACACCATCCGTACCATCCGTACCATCTGTTCCATTTGTTCCATTTGTTCCATTTGTTCCATCTGTTCCATTTGTTCCATCTGCACCATTTGGACCATTTGGCCCACTAGTAGTAATCCACTGCTCGCTTGTGCCATCGTCATAATAAACATTGAGTGTGGAGTCGTTTGTATCAAACCACATTTGTCCATCAACTACGGGAGAAGGAGCAGTATCATCTAGAATTATTAAACCTTGAGAGCCAGTAACGCCAATATCTCCTTGAGAGCCAGTAAAGCCACGTGATCCAGTAAAGCCAGTATCGCCCCGAGAGCCATTGAAGCCAGTATCGCCTTGAGAGCCAGTAAAGCCAATATCTCCTTGAGAGCCAGTAAAGCCACGTGAGCCAGTAAAGCCAATATCTCCTTGAGAGCCAGTAACGCCAATATCTCCTTGAGAGCCAGTAAAGCCACGTGAGCCAGTAAAGCCAGTAAAGCCAGTACCGCCCGACCCTCCCGGTGATCCCTGTACACCTTGGTCTCCTTGAGAGCCAGTGAAGCCACGTGATCCAGTAAAGCCAATATCTCCTTGAACCCCCTGAGAGCCGTTGAAGCCAGTGTCTCCACGTGATCCAGTAAAGCCACGTGATCCAGTAAAGCCAATATCTCCTTGAGAGCCAGTTTCTCCTTGAGAACCAGTGTATCCAATGCCTATGGGCTCCCAATCGGCGCCATTGGACAAATATAGTAAACTATCTTCCCCGTATACCACAGCGCCCGTGTGGATAGATGGATCAAGATCAATTGGAACCGCTCGCGGTATACCATGTCCTACTAATTTTGACTTGCCTGTTGTGGTTTTATACGACATCGTCTTCTTCCGCCTGTCCAAGTGTATATGAAATTGTAATGGTAATTACATTATTGGCATTTGCCTTGACTTCCAGTATGTCACCAGTATAAACAAATTGTCCATTCAACGGAATAGCGATCATATCATGGGTTGGGATAGGAAGTTCGTTGGCCAATATAAAATACGCATCAACTGACTCTCGATAAATTCTAATTGAAATCTTCCCAGTTGTACTTGATGTAATATTTGCCACCAGCATCGGCGATATAATTTCTGCCACTCCTGGTACTACATCAGTGCCACCTGCAAATGATTGTGTTGGTACTTCGTATCTGGGTACTTCAATCAATGAAACCCAGTCATTTGTTAGCGTCCTGCTTAGTCCAATGGGTTTTGCGTCCGGCGCTTGGCTGGTTGTTATTATAGTGCTCATAATGATGTCCTGCTATTTGCTGCTCTTCTTGCCAGTCTTCGAACAGATGAAGTAAAAGGTCTGCCTTCCAATTTACCTGTTCTACCATTGATTTTCAATCCTCTGGCAAAATATTGGTTGTTTAATTCATCGGCGCCAGACCATCTGACCCTGCCGCCACCTTCTTGCAGCACTGACCCTGATGCATCCAACGGGGTACCAACTCTTCTGAAATTTAATGGCAATGCGTTTCTATTGGTTCCTGCTCCGGCCAAGTTGAACTGATGGCCAATTGATTCTATCAAACTACCAAATGTTAATGTATTGGGGTCAATTAATGTGTCAACATGTATGTCGTCGATCAAGGCATCTAACATGGTCAACTCCGACTGCGACGGAGACAAGTTATATACTATGAAATCTCTCATCCTGTAGTATGAAGACAAAAACGCGCCCAAAAGATTACCTGTAATATAATCCACAGTGGCTGTGACTGCGTTACCAACTACATTGTCATTGGTGATCAATAATGTCTTAGCCGAGACCAAATCAGTTGACACCCAGGATTCATCAGGGATAATCTTTGTGGGAAGTGTACCATCAGTATCAATTACATCATATATTTCTTGAATTCTAGCTTCGGCAAATGTTCGCCCTGCGGCAGATCCAGCAGTTCCAGATGTATCTTGGACTGTGGAATTTCCAGTGGACAGTGTAACAGAAGCAAGCTGGGCTACTGAATTTACCACTTGTTTAAGATATGTATAAGTTGCTAGTGTCTGTGCTTTTTCTGAATCACCCAACTGTGATTGTGCGTTTACCCAATATGCTGATGCCGCTGTATATGTTTCAAGGTTGCCACCATAGGTAAGATCATACTCAAGTGCATCAACTATGAATCCAATATCACGTCGACATGCTGACTTCTGAAACCCATATACAATATTATCATCTATGAAATTAATAACTGAGTCTTGTGTGTCGTTTTTGTTGTCCTGTACTTTATTCCAATGATATACTATTGTGGAGTCAATCCATGTGACATCAGGTAGTGTCCTGGCAACTGTGGTACCAGTATCAATTGTGGAAACAATCATATTCATTAACGTAATCGTTCGAGTTCCAATTGCAGCGGAGCCGGAGGCACCGAGTATTTGGTTGACTGATGTCTGTATTGGGGAAATCACAGTAGAGGTAACTATATTGCTGATTACTGTCTTCATGAAAGTATAAGCGGCAATGGTTGCTGTTTTTTCTCCAGCACCCAATTGAATGACACCTGCTCCAGTGTAGTAAGACGATCCAGCAGTACGCGAGGCCGAATTACCACCATATGTTAAATCATAATACAGAGCATCCACAATTTTTTCAATGTCACTTGCACATGTGGTTTGATTGTATGATAGACTGGGGTAATTATCAGTAAGGTACTGAATTGTTTCTGCTTGTATAAACCCAGTATTCTCTGTCAATAAATGCCTTGCATTCAACACCAATTCAGAACTGGCATTATTTAATCCACTAGAAGGTATAGGGAAAATTACCGATGGCAACAAAGACATTCCCAATGTGATAACATCTATCACAATGGACATTCGGTTTTTTACTCTATCCGTTGCCAGACGGTTCCCATTCACTGATTGCAATAATATGTCTTTTAACTTTTCCAAAGCGCGCAATGTTGCTGTTTTTTGTATTCCAGTAACCACTGATGCAGTGGTTCGCAAGTATGCCTCTGCGGCAACTCTGGATTGATAATTTGATCCAAGTAATACATCGAAACTAACTGCATCTACTATCAACCCAACATCTCGCCTACATAAGGATGAGTTATATGAAAATTTATTACTCGATTCAAATGGTGCCGTGTCATTGTCAATTTGAGAAATAATCCATGCATCCATTTCGTCCTGTATGAATGCTTTATTGCTGACTAGTAATCTTCTGGAATCTGCAAAACCCACATCATATCCAACTGGATCCGCGCTGACTCTATTGGGAGAAGTAGACACCCCATTGTTAATTATATCAATTATTGTTGTGAATAGTTCTTGTGCTCTTGACAATGCAATGCCAGATAAATATGCCACTGACAGTTCTTGCTGTTTTTTAAGAGCAATCACAGTTTGAAACTTTTGTTCTGCTAATACCACTGATGCATTTGCTCTATAATAAGAAAGCGCGGCAGTTATACTTCTATGATTACTACCAAACATTAAATCATATGCCACTGCGTCAGTAATCAGTAAACAGTCCCGAAGACATTTCGTCTGATTATATGCAGGAAGTGCCAATTGTGTACTGGCATAATCCACGACTGATTGCTGTATGTCTGACAATTCAGTGTTAATTAAGTTGTTAAAATCTACTAGTGCAGAAGACACCGTGGATATATCAGGTAATGCCAACGTGGGCGGTGTTCTGTTGGTAATAATATTGATTACTACATTGACTAATGTCTTGGTTATGTTCACATTGGATTGGTCAGTTGCTATTCCTCTAGTCTGTGGTACATTAGACTGTAATTCTACCACATCTTGATCTAGTTGAATGGCCTCAATCAGTCCTCGCATGAAGGTATATGCTGCTAATGTTTCTGTTTTTTCCTCAGAAATTTGCAAAGAAGTACCCACATAGTATGCATTGCCTGATATTGTGGATTCCAAATTGCCACCATAAGTAAGGTCAAATTGCAGTCCATCCAATATGTATCCAGTATCTCTCGAGCACTTGTCTTGATCAAATTCCAAGTCTGGATAAGTATTTTCAATGAACTGGTTGACTTCTGATATAATAAATAATTTATTGTTTACCAACTGATTGACTGCTTCAGTTTCGGGTGCAGTCAATGAAACAGGAAGTGGCATGCTTATTTTGGGGATTGCATTCTCTCCTTCAGTTATGATCTGTAATGTTAGATTTAGCAGAGAAATTATTTTAGTAGTAATGAATTGAGAGCCCCCGCCAGTAGTCCTAGCTAGGAGTTCTTGCTTCAATTGTTCAATTGCAATCACTGTAATATTAAGTTGATTAGACAGCACTTCTCCGGCGGTTGATCTCAAATAGGACCGGCCTGCCACAATGGATCTGAAATTAGTGTCCAACATGATGTCATATAATACGGCATTCACGATAAGACCGACGTCTCTAGAGCATTTAGATTCATCAAATGATGTCAATGATACTTCACCTTCTGGGTCAAATACCAATTCACCTCGGTAGTTGAACATGCCAGCAATGAAGTTTCTGGATGATGTTTGGTCACCAGTTAAGAAATCATATGATATAGATTTTAACCAGTACGCGGCGTCTCGTCTTGTTTTAATTTCATCAATTGAAAGTCCCTGTGATTCCAAATAGTACCACATGTCATTGATTATATCATCCGTAGCGGTATCAATATCCTGCGAAAAGGACTGACTTTGTATTAGATTGTTTTCGTCAGTTTCATATGGGTCTAAAATTTCAGTGGTGCCCTTGGCTCGTAACGAAATATCACCGAATTGGGTACCTGAGTTATTGAGCGTGACCTGCCCGCCATTCAGTGCGTAGAATGCACATCTTTGAAAAATAGTCAATGACCCAATGCCATTGATACCGGCGCCGTTCTTGGCAACATATCCAATACCATTCGGGGATCTAGGAGTCGCACCAAATGCAAGCATATATGGGAATATAGAGTTTTGATTGAGTACTGCTCTATCTGCCAGTAACATTCCTCCACCTCGCCCAACCAATGGATTGGGGAAATCGTCACCACCAAGATCCGTAATACCCCCGAGACTATTCAGAGGATTTAGTGGCGGCGCAATTGATTCACCGTCATAATTAGAAATCTGACTACAGTCTCTGATATATGGTGATCTTCTAATAGTGGCGCCTGGTCTAAATGCCACAGCAAACCCCACAGTAGGGTCATCAAAATTGTCAACTTGTAAGTTTTTAAAGGCCAGTCCTTGAACATAGCACCCAGACCCAACCAATATAGCATTTGTCTGTTCGTAACCCGCGTTCATGATAATATTAGTGACATATTGTCCATTAGTCGACACAACCGAGCATCCATCTGGGATTGGTAGATTCCCATTTGTATAATGATCTCCAGGCAGCACTGAAATTGATGCGGGCGGTGGCACAAGCGCCATTTGTGCCACGGCTTGTGCCATGGTATTAAATGGTCGATTATATGATCCATCCCCGCCCGAAACTGCCTCCGGAGAAACATATATTTTCTTAGCAAGGTGATTAGGTATGTAATTTTCAACATCTTCAATGAACGTGGATTTTTTGATTTTGCGGCTTTGCCCATCTACGATCGCGTAAATGAAATCATCATCTTGCATTCCCAATGATTCAGGTAATTCAGAAACTTTAATTTGCGCCATTTGATAATAACCTTCACATCTAGTTACTGTTATTTATCACATGAAAACCTTCGTTGCTAAACTACAACAACGAAGGTTCTATAATATCAAAGAGACATATACCAGTCTTAGTGGCGTATATCACTTGATGTGGATACCGTGTATACAACTTCACCTAGGTGTTCTACATAGTTCTAAATTCAGCTGGGAGACATATTAGATATTGCTATTCAGTTGATCAACTAATAGTTGGCTGGCCAAGTTTTTCATCTTGGATTCACACATGATGTCAGCATACTCCAAAAACCCCAGTGCCCAATCATTTACTGCTTGATTCCAAAAGTAATCAGAATGTGCTCTGAGTTTTTGTTTCTTGTGTCCTTCTTCAAGCAATTTTGTCAGATCTGGTAATTGATCAGTTGGGGCTGAGTTCTGCTCAAGAGATCGACTGACACTAAAGTGAATCACCGGACGCACTCCTCTCCAACTGTCAATTACTTGCTTGAATCTGTCATCAGTTGGGGAAAGGTACTCACCTGTCTTTACCCAATGGTGGTGAATATCCACGACCAATGCAAGGTCATTTTTCAATTCAAGACTGGAATCCAGACCCCATGTCATTTCGTCATTTTCAATCGTGATGCAGTTTCGTGCCACTTGTGAGAGTCTGGGGAGCACCGCTTGAATTCCCGCTGGGCCAAGCTGACCAGATACATGTATATTGATCTTGAAGTCTTGAAAGTCGACACCATATCCCATCCATCTAGCCATATCTGCATGGTATTCAAATTCTAGAATAGAACGATCGACAACATCTGGACGGTGGCTTGCCAAAACCAAAAATTGGCCAGGATGAAAACTAAGCCTAACATCAAGCTCACGAGCAATCTCGCCGCAATCACGGAATCCATCGACAATCCATGAATTTCTATGTGCTTCGCGATAGAAATCAACCCCAGAATGGTGGCTGTAAAAAGGTAAAACATCTGAGCCAATCCGAACGATACGCTGAGCATGTGGTAATTCTCCTACAAAATTAATTAGATTTTTGAGACTTGTGATATTGTGGTGTACAATTGACTCAAGTTTTTCGTATGCAACTTGCTGAGTCTGTCTGTTCATCCAAGCCAACGTGGTTGATCTGGTATTCAGACGTGTGTGGAATTCTTGTGCCTGCTGTTTGGATAATGTAGTGTCAGGTGAAATAGTTTTACAGGCATACCCGATACGTCGGTGATGTTGGTTGAACATGAGTTGTCTCCTTTGATCCCATGTTCAATATATGCTGTTGTCAGTATGATGTCAAGTGAACAGGCTCCGGTTTTTAGCATAAAACAAGATTGTCTGTTTTTCAGTTAATGCAATGGGTTTCCTATATGATATGGGTAAATTATCCCAATCACGCAAGGCAGGATGAGTATGTTCATTCAAGTCCATATTCATACCATATCGCCAGCCTTCATTCATCTTTTGATGCACCCATTGATTATGCAGTGCCTTGGTGGCTGATTCTTGTATAGCCTTCATGGCGTCATCACTGATATCATATTCTGTGTCACAGTCAGATGTTGCTTGATCCACGTCCAAACTTGTCTCAATTGAAAAATCTTCGGAAAATTCCGTTTCCCATTGACTGACGATAAACTCAGCTTCGCATGTCTCAATGTCTCTATTGAGTTCGATCAAGTGTTGATATTTCGCTGCACCTCGTCGTTTGGTACGCAATGGTACTGGTTTGACAATTCCCCCTGGCCCCAGCTGAGTAACAGTGTCTTGCCAAATTTTGACTTCTGATTTTGTCAGTGGGCGATTGGTTTCTAGTGTGATACTAAACATATCTGAAATTTTCCTTATTGGGTGTCGAAATCATCAGGCGGCTGATGTGATGCGTCTTGTGTATTTGATTTTTGTTTTCGATTGATTCTGTCAAATACTTGTTGATCAGCCTCTATCTTGGTATTAAGATCATTTGATGACATCTTGGGTGCACCTCCCACGTATATCTGAAACCATGCAGCCCCGACACCAACAATTGCAGAAACCATACCAGCCTGACTTATAGAAGGATCCGGGAGCCCCATGAACCACATTACCAGTGTCCAAAGTAAGTATATATAGATAGAAATGAAAAGTCTAGGGAATACTCTCCATCTGTCGAAATAATCCGGAAGATACCACCATACTTTGTTTCTAAAATTTGACATAACGTCTGACTCCGATGCAATTATTTATCAGTCAGTCACAAAAATGGGTGGAAATTTTCATACCACCCATTTAAATGTTAAATCATATTATGCAGCAGGAACAAAGTCCGCGTAGAACGGTGAACCTACCATTGCAATAACTGTTGCGTTTTGTAGATCAATATCGTTCTCGCCGGCGGCTGTGAGTGCTCGTACTTCTGTTTGTAGGAATGCTGCAAGTGTTTCAGCATTTACACTGTCGTACGAATCAACTGGGAATTCACCTTCGAAGTATACGTCAAACAGTTGTCCATCATTGTCTTCTGCATCTGCGCGAAGGGCACTGTACATTGTGATAGTTGCAAATTTAGCAAGAACACTGAATACTTCCTGAATGGAATCAAGCGGACCAAGTTCAGTGTCACTGAAGTCAGTTGCATTTACTGCCAGGTCGATCGTATAAGCCTGTACAGTTTTGCCGACGAAGCTACGACCAATATTGGTCAGGGTTGGGTTAATTTTTGTTACCATTTTATTTCTCCTTGATAATCATTGTGCATTGCACATGCCATTATTTATCTATTTGGTCGAATAGTATCCAGTTGTGTGTTAGTAATTGATTGAAATTTTATTAATTGTACCATGATCACCATAATCATACTCTGTTTCCGGCAAATACGACCTGTCCACTTTGGCTCTGACTGCTACAATTGTGCCTTTGAACGTTCTTCCAATAGTCGAAGTGTCCGATTGGTATTCGAGATAGACAGTATCATCAGACAACGCAATATCAAACCAATCAGACTCTACAGAGGGAGTAGAGGTAAGACTGCCTTGAAGGACCACTCTACCAGTAAAGTTTGACACTGCGACCACTACTGTGAACAGGTTGTTTCTATTTGCGACATACGGATCCACTGGAGTTGTTGTACCAGTATATGATAATTCGTTTGTATTCAGTAGGATTGTTGACATTATGCTTCTTCCATTTCTGTTTCTGTAATGCATACTTGTTCATCTACAATTGACAAATATACTTTGGTGACGGAGTCAGAGAACACAATCTTCTTGGCCATTGGTTTTTTGATATGCTCCATGATTGCACGGTTCATAGGGCGAGCTCCCATAAGTGGGTCAAATCCCTTGTCAGCAAGCCATTCAACCACGGCGTCCGACCATTGAATTTTGATACCTCTATTTCCTGCTAACAATTTCAGTTCCAATAGGAATTTAGTCGCCACCAGTAATATATGCTCTTTTTCAAGTTTATTAAATGATACTACTGCATCCAGTCTGTTTCTGAACTCAGGAGAAAAGAACTTATTGAGCTCCTGGACAGGGGCGTCAACATCCTTGCCTTTACCAAATCCAATAATATTTCTTTCACTTGCAGCGGCCCCTAGATTACTGGTCATGATTACCATACAATTTCTAGCATTGGCTGATTTACCATCACTGCCGGTCACAATACCATTGTCCATCAATTGAAGTAGAACATTCAACACATCTGGGTGCGCCTTTTCTACTTCATCCAATAAAATAATTGCATTTGGGTTCTTTTCAATTTCATTAATCAGTGCCCCAGATCCCATGGCGCCATCCGAATATCCCACATAGCCTGGAGGAGAACCAATAAACTTTGATATGGCATGCTTTTCTTGATACTCACTCATATCAAACCGCACCAACTTCATACCCATAATTTCAGAAAGCTGTTTCACTGATTCAGATTTACCAACACCAGTGGGTCCGGTCAGTAGAAAAGACGCGATGGGCCGAGTTGGAGAGTTTAGTCCAGCATTGCTCACATATATAGCATCTGCTAAGATTGCGATTGCTGAGTCCTGTCCATATATATGCTTTGACAATAGCTGTTCAATATTTTTATGCTTTTGTTTTTGCTGTGTGTTATCAACGCCGATATTTAACAGTGGGATCTTACACAAAAGAGAAACTTCTCGCTTGATGTCAAATGCGGTTAGTTTGATTACCCCATTATTCTCTAGGTTTGCAATTTTCTTTCTGGCCATGGCGCTATCAATTAAGTCAAACACCTTGTCTGGCAGTTTTCTAGAAAGCATATACTTCACTGCCAATTCAACTGCCAAATCAGCCACTGGGTTAGTAAGTGTCACAGAGTGAAATTCTGAATATGATTTCTTCGCAAATCTAACAATCGCTTTGGCTTCTTGAAGAGTGGGCTCGTCCACGGTAATAGTGTTAAATCTACGACTCAACGCCGCGTCCTTTTGGAATTTTTGACGGAACTCTTCAAACGTAGTGGATCCAATGCATTTAATGTCGCCGTTTTGCAGTGCCGGTTTGATCAAATTCGCCAGATCAACGGCACCGGCACTACCGGAACCTGCCCCCATGATCATATGGATCTCATCAATGAAGAGTATACTATTCTTGTCTTCTTTGAGTTCATTAATGATCAATGTCATACGTTCTTCAAAATCACCTCGGTACTTGGTGCCTGCCATTAGAAGGCCCATATCCAGTGAATAAATTACCATGTTTTTCATACTGGAGGGAACATTTTGGCTGTTAATTCTGTGAGCCAACCCATCAATAACTGATGTCTTGCCTACTCCGGCATCTCCCACTAGTAAGGCATTGTTCTTTTTTCTGCGGGACAGGGTCTGGATAATTTGAGACAGTTCGTACTCCCGCCCAACAATGTCATCCATGCCCGTCTTCTTGGCTTTTTCATTTAGATTTTCAGTATATTTAGAAAGTGCCGAATCTTTATTGACAACTGGCTTTACAGCCCCGCGGCCGAGGATACGGTCTGCAATCTGTTCTATCATTGGATCACCTTGCATCTCAACTTGATATTCAATCAGTCGCTCACGTTCAATGCCGTAATTTTCCAAGATAGTCGTTGCCACTGACTCTTTCTCGTACATGAGGCTGACAATGACGTCCAATGAGCTGATACTGAGATCCCCGTAAAAGAATGATTGAGTAATTGCTCTATTGAACACTCGGTCTAATGCCATGGATCGGATGGGAGAATAATTGGCGCCAACCACTGGAACTACGTCAGTCTCATGAGACAGCATTTCGGTGAAATTAACACGGATCTTATCTGCATCCAATTGATATAAATCAAACAGTGCATTGGAAATAGTGGGGTCACCTAGTAAAATAATCAATAGATGGTCAACGGTTACATACTGGTGTTTGAGTTCATTAGCAAGATCATATGTCTGTTTGGCAATGGCTTGAATCCGTTTGTCACTCATTTTTAATTCTTTCTATTATTAGTTGACTTTAACATAATATTGTCTATAAGCAGAAATCGCTGACTTTTGTTGCCTTATCAGTGAGATAGCATCATTGTAATTCATTGATATGTTTTCATACCCAGCCACTGTGAGCGAAACAAGTACAGGTTCTTCGCCTGATTCGAGCAATTTTGCAAATATTTCATCCACATTGTCAGGCGTTATAATTACCCATTTTATTGGTCTGATACTAATGGGTTGTATTTCAGGTAGAACAAGTTCCACCCTTGCCAGTGGTTTTGTAGTAATTTCAATCGGGGCCTGCTGAGTACTACATGCCGAAACAATTACAAATGCGCATACGAATACGAATATCTTGTTCATTTCATTGATCCAGTCTGTTGGGGTTTGCAATATCCGGACAAGAACTATTCTGCTCACTTATCTTTTTAGCATTTATTTCGGCATATGTCAATGCAGAACCACTCAATATTTCCAAACACCTATTGGCATCTCGGGTTGCTGAGTTCAAGATTCGTTCGACCAGTACTGGTTTGTTTCTTGCAAGAAGTGCCAGATCATGTTTTTCTAATTTTCGCTCAAGTTCCTGTGATCTGGCAATGGCAGCAGACCGCTCATTTTCCACAGTCTTCCGTAATTCATTGCCCAAATCAATATCAGATAACATGCTCTTAATCGTCTGTTCATTTGCTTCTACGGCTGCTGATAATATAGCATTGTTGTTGACTGCCGTGTCTAAGTCATTGACTATATTTTTATAATGTATATAGAACAGTGTAGCCGAGGACAAGACTGCGGTTAATAATATTAGCGACACCGTGATTTTGATTTGATTCATTTATTTGTGCCTGAATGTTATTCGACCTCTAGTAAGGTCGTATGGGGTAATCTCAACATCCACTAAGTCACCTACTGCTATATTGATGTTAAATTTTCGTATCTTGCCACTTATAGTAGTAAACACTTGGTGTCCATTGTCTATCAATTGGACATTGAATGTTGCGTTGGGCAGTGCATCTGTCACCTTGCCTTGAAATGACATGTTCTCTTTGGTCATTTAGTAATTCACCATGAATTTCATTCTTTCTTTAATTTCCTGTTCAGCTGTTTGTTGGTTGGTTTTATATCGGTCGTTGTATTCTTTTGGGCTTAGTATAACATATGAATTGAAATTTTCCTTATTGAATTCAAGGTCTTCATCAGTTGATAATGCAGTGAATTTCCAATCGCCCTTTTCACTGGTAACTTTGTCAATCATATCCAATAACAGTCTTATCCCATTATAAAGTCCACGATTTCTTTCAAATTCCACAAAAACTTGATAATTCCCATGTTCATCCATGGAATCAGACGCATCCACGTCCAAGTGATCAATATCACTTGTTTGAATGAAGTTGCTGAGATCTTTTGCAGGTTCATCATATCGAACTGTGAATGCCACAGTGACGGTGTCGCCGTCCTCGCCAATCTTGGGTTTATATTGATCAATCATCAGTATGCTATCAACTAATCCTCTGAGATCCCCGTTGATTAACCCTTCATTGATATTAGATGTCATCATTCTCTCCAGTGTCCTTGACAGAGTCTACTTCTTGTGCGTATGCGTCTGTTATTTCGGCCATATCAATATCAATACCATTGATATTTATTTTTTCGCTATTAAAATCATCCAGTAGATGTCTGGGAATTACCACTTTAATGACCCAAATATCAGCCTTGTGAGTTTTGGGTTTTCTCTTACCATTGGAGGTCAGTTCCAAGTCTTCAGGAGATTCAATCTCAACATTCACTGTGATTTGATCTTTTGTGTAATACACATGGCATCCATGCTTCAATAGGCGAGCAGCGCCGTCGGGGTCGGGCATTTTCTTATATGGGTACATGAGCTCGACTTCAACCCAATATCGCGAGACCTCAGGACCAGAAATTATCTCACCATCATACCAGTTTTGATATGCATACACATGCAAAGTATCCAGAATTTCTTCGAACTCCAAAAGAATATCCAATGACGTACTTCCGTCATAGATTTCTTTAATTTTATCATTGATATCTCTATCTGAAATCATCATTTTACCCAATGCTGTATTATAACATTATTTATCACATGATACAACGTGATAAATATATTTGTAGCAGATGGGCTCAAACCAACTTGCACAAAGGAGATCACATTGTGACAAAGCGCGCCAAAAGAACCAAAGCGTTCAAGACTGAAGAAAAATCAAATAAAGTAATTGACTTCAAGGCATTCAAAAGTAGATCCAAAGAAATACAGTTGCTCCCAAAAAATATAACTCAAGAAGATTATATTGCCATGCTCGTAGACCAATCCATTGATATCGTATTGGCAACGGGGCCAGCAGGCACAGGTAAGACCATGTTGGCAGTATTGACGGCAATTAAAGCCCTCAAAGAAGGAAAATGTGAAAAAATTATAATTACTCGCCCAGCAGTGAGCGTCGACGAGCAACATGGATTTCTACCAGGTAGCTTGATTGAAAAAATGGCACCGTGGGTCAGGCCTATTGTGGACGTTCTTGAAGAGTATTACTCACCAAAAGAGATTAATACCATGATGGAAGAGGGAATCATTGAGGTTTCGCCACTGGCATATATGCGAGGTAGAAACTTCAAAAATGCATATATTATATTTGACGAAGCACAGAATGCCACTGCATCACAAATGAAAATGGCACTGACACGTATTTCTGAAAATTCAAAAATGTTGATCACAGGCGACTTACAACAGTCTGATGACATGGAACGCAATGGGTTTAAAGATTTTATTAATAGATTTGAAAATGCTCATTCCAGTAGAATTGGACTAGTACGGTTTACTAATTCAGACGTACAGCGGCATCCAGTCGTAAAAGAAGTATTGTCAATCTACAAAGAACAGTAAGAATAATTTATTTGAGCCCATAATATCTACTAAAGAAGAGCGTGCCTAGGCACGCTCTTCTAATATCAGATTGGTGATATCACGCCATGTTTTTACTCTGATAATTGCAGGGTCGCTGACTTTTTGATTATGAGGGTGATCCATGAGAATAGTTTTTAGTCCCATAGTCACCCCCAGACTGGCATTATCAGGGTGATCCTCAATCCACCATTTTCCTGAATTCTCATACTGTTTTAACATAGATGATTTACTCTTTGACATTGACAAACATGAAAGTTCAATAAATGCTTCATGGCCAAATAAATGTTCTAAATTCATCATTCTCAATTTTGCAGCTTGCTTGTCATCGCCCAGGCTGGTTATGGCATGAAATTTAAACCCATTTTCCACTAATCTAGCAATACCGCTTCTGGCGTCTTTGAAGGCAGGCACTGACATTATATAAGCACTTGTATTGAAATCAACCAATAATTCCTGAGCTCGTTGAGTTGTTATATCATATCTCTCCGAAAGATCGTATGATATAAGATTTACTTTGTCATGTCCTCTGATATTAACCCATTTGTGAAAGTGGGCTTCCCAGTCTAGACATACACCATCACAATCTGTCAGAATTAAATTATTCATTGACGAGAGTCTGTAATTCTAGAAAGTGACGGTCAAGTTCAGTAAGGAATTTGTTGACAGCATGAATACTCATTGATTCTATCGGTTCAGGAGTAACAAACGCTAGATAATCCAAAGTATCATGGTCAATATCACTGTGATATTTGAAATTGTATTGCATTTTCATTTCCTTTAGTGTTATATTTCTGGGAATAGACATTCTGAGATGAATGTGTCGACATCATTTTCGCTCAGACCAAGTGATTTCATCGTTCTTGGTGTGTGTGGATTTTGTTTCTGATAGTGAGCGTATCGATTATGTGCTATTTTTCCTTGTTCTATTTCCATTGTTTCGTTGAAATCAGCTACTCTCATGAGATAATAGTCAACACTTGATTTGCTAATTTCAACAATCTGTGTGAGATCCTGTGTGCCTGCTCTGACATTGCCCGCGGCGATCATATCATCACTAAAGATTGCTTTGGCCCAATCTGGCAACTCTCGTTTCTTAGACCAATCCAGATCTGCAACCATATTAGCAAACTCTTTGGAAAGATCATGATCATGGGAAGAGACTGGTGAGTAATCATGAAAAAAACCAGTGACTTTGTTTTCTCCTGCAATGACATCCAGTCCGAAAATAGGAGCATTGTTGTCCAAATTTGGTTGAATACAACAATGCATCATCCAAAGTCCTTTTGTTGATCTTGCATCCACTGTGTCAATGTGCGCGCGGCGGTACCCATCCCCCTGCCAAAGGCGGTTGGTCCAGCCAGCATGATTAAATGGTTCCATGCTTTTTTCATGATATTCAGTTCCGTCTTTATTTAATTTCTCAATCAAATAATCCTGGATTGAAATCAATGAATCCCATACTTCACTCAAGGAATTCACCAAGTTCAATCATGCAAGCAATCACCATTTCAAAACATTTCTTGACTTCATCAATCATATCGTTATTCAATCGTTCTTTCAATTGTGATTTTAATACAGTAATATCTTCGCCTGGGAAAGAATAATAACGACCAGAGCCCGGAGTCATACGTTTGAGGATTTGTCCCCCTGCCATGTCTCCCAAATGCCTAACGTACAGATGCGCCATGAGTTTATCTTCGTCCATGGTGATGTCATTGGTAATGTAATTCCAATATTTCACAGAAGAAACCAGCGGTTGGGGAGCAGTAAATCCCCCCAACGCTTCTAGTTCTCTGAGATCTTTCATAATTCCATCTAGTCTAGCTGATGATTCAATACCTTTGAGTAGCCCAAGTTCATCGGCTCTGGCTTCGAGTGCAGAATACATGATGTATTGATTGAACAGGTACACATAATATTCATAGTCACTGATTTGCTTTTTGAGCATTCGTTTGATGAATGGAGTCTTTTCGGCACGGGTATGTTCGTCTTTGGAAAGTTCTCGGAGATTCAAAGTCACACTGTGACTTCTTTGATATTGTCCCAGAGCATGGATCGCCAGCCTGACTTCTCTACGTCCCATACTCGCAGTACGCCTGGACTATCAGCGCGAGTATTATTTGTCTGATCAGATGACTCAACAAGTGCAGGTAGATACACTGGATTCAGAGTACATGACATCACCCGTTCTTCTCCTGAAACTTTATTGAATTTGATCGTGACCACATTCTCGGTCAGTGACTTCTTGATATCTTCTTTTGAAATTTTCATGTCCATAGACTTTTCCTTATTTTGATTAAACGTATTAGCATGTCTTCGTCTTCTTGATCGTATTCTGCATCAATTTCATTTGATGTTTTTAGTATTACTGCCGTTTTTTCTCGGTCTTCCATGGGGTCAGTTTCCATAAATCCTATACCTCGGGCGCGCTTGTCATCACAATAGGCACTCCATCCAGATTTATCATATGCATCAATGCGGTTGGGATAGGTCACTGTCCACCATTCATATAGTGCAAGTATTTCAGATGCCGAAATTGATTGCGGCGTGGGGGTTCCATATTGTTCTGGATCATTAGTATAATCCTTGTCCATAATGAGATTAACTTCCCAGTTAAGATGATCCTTGCCCAATTCAGCATCTCGCCAGTTTCCAAGTCGCCATTTACCACTCTGCCAGAACTTGGGTCTGACAACATCACCAGACCTTACATTTGATAGGGCTTTTTCAATCTCAACAAAGTCAACTAATTCATCAAATAAACAGTAAAGGATTCTATGATCAAGGTCACACCAGTCTCCTGATTTGATATGCTTGGAATGTGCAACTAATGCGTTGGTTTGGTCCATCCAACGATTCCTGACGTAATAAATTATACTATGTGAGATATCAGGGATAAACAACCAGATTCCCTGCAATACGTCAAGTAACTCTTCTGCAATCCAGTAACGAATGGATTTAATTTTGGCGTCCTCATGCCAAGATTTCCACTCATCCGCAGTGCCATATGTTAATTTGTCAGATCCTCTTATCCAATCTGCAAAATCAGTGCAACTCCAATAATTAATCCTGTGTCTTTTGAAGAATTTAATCATGTTCCTCTTCCCATACTATTGTCTGCCAGTCGGTGTGTTCGTCCATCATGTGAACCTTATCACCATGCATTTCTTTCAGTCGATGCCACACATATGCGTTATTCATACGCAGACCATATGATTGTTTACTGCATGAATACGTAGACCCTGATGTTCCATGGAAATCCCAGTGGGTGATATGGTCTGTTATTTTTACAATTCCACTGTTCATAGACCATGAACTGCCTTGAGTATACCCGCCGCTCCAGCCTGCCAGGATTTTATAAGTAATATTGCCAGATTCGTGCTCTAGTTTAAGTACAACCCAGTTATCAGGCTTCTGCATCTTGTCTCTCCTTGATTTCTACTAGTGCAACCGCGCGTGTCATATATATGTCGTCATCGTATGTAGAATAATATCGTTCATCACCTGTTTCAATGCAGCGAAGGTGATAACAAATTTCACCATCAACAACCTGGTCTGCAAATTCAACTAATTCGCCAGTGACATGATATTGCACTAGTCCAATGACCCGCCATTCGACGATATAGTATTCTAGACTCAGTCTATCATATCGATGCCACTCGATGCCGTCGTCGTCAATCATGGTAATTTTATTTCGATTGAAAACGTTATTCACAGTGCCAACTGAATATACCTTTGATCGCATTGACAGCATAATTAATATCCTTTCTTGTTCAGTACAGCATACAATTCTTCCACTAACTTGTCAACAGTTGAGTGTTCTTTTTTTACTGCCGTTGACAGGTCACCATAATGGTGCTCAAGGCAATTTAAAAGAAGTATTTTGATCGCATCCTCATCTGGAGAATGCCTAAGAGTGGATTTCACATACAGTTCTTCAAGGTGTTTTTCTTTTTCATCAAACCATGAACGCAGCTTGACTTCACTCCACTCTCCCCTACGGATTGCCTTGAGTATCCCGCCATTTCTCTGAAGATTGAGATCGTGTTCAGTTAAAATCTGCTCACATTGCAATAAAAGCCTGACAACATGCATCCCAAA
>Ga0306872_100282_pt1 | contig 21137 bp, 20 predicted proteins | sample AntRauMeHopE1498_FD_190455 | JGI IMG/M metagenome (GOLD analysis project Ga0306872, IMG submission 190455) | Saline lake microbial communities from Rauer Islands, Antarctica - Metagenome Hop E1 #498 (v2) (version 2) | ecosystem: Environmental > Aquatic > Non-marine Saline and Alkaline > Saline ...
GTGTGAGGTGGCCGCCGTCCCTGGCGAAGCGTTTGGGCCAAGCGGTTACCTGCGCTTTAGCTATGCCCTGGGTGATGCGGACCTGGTGGAGGGCATAGCCCGCCTGCAAAAGTTTTTTACTGCCTAAAGCTCAAGACCAATAAGTGTCGGCTCGGGCACAAGGTAAATCCCCCAGGCATTGCCCACCGTCGTGATGACATAGCGCGCAAGCTCTGCCACCTCAGATGCCGTTGCCCCACCGCGATTGGTAATGGCCAAAGAGTGTTTAGAAGAAATGGCTGCCCGGGAACCAGGCAGCGAAAATCCTTTGGGAATGCCCGAGTGCTCGATCAGCCACGCAGCGCTCAGTTTCATCCACGCTTCCTCTGTGACCGGAACCTCGGGCGTTGATCCGAGGGGAACGACCAGGTCTTCAGGTTGGGGCCCCACCAGCCAGCGTGGAGCGCTGTGGGGAAGACCCATCGCGACCCGCTCCGACACAATCGGATTGAGGAAAAATGATCCCGAGCTCACCGAATCCGGATCCTCCGTGGAGAGCACCATCCCCTTTGTGGAGCGAATGCGCAACACGGCGTCCCTCACCTGCGACAGGGGCGCAGACCCTCCGGGATCAACACCGAGGGCCTCAACCAGCTGGGCGTAGTGCAGAGGAATACTGAGGCCATCATCTGCGGGCTCCAGCGAGAAGGTGACTCCCAAAACAATCCCGCGAAGAACACCCGTCTTCAGTGCGCTGGTGCGCAAGCCCAGTCCGAGCTCAGAGGTCTGAACCATCCGCCTCTCCCCCGAGGGATACTCCAAAAAATCTATCGACACCACCGTGTCTGACACTTCGGCGCCATAGGCGCCAATGTTTTGAATGATGGAGCCCCCGACCGTTCCGGGAATTCCACTGAGGGTTTCCAAACCTCTGACGCCTTGGGACACGGTGTGGGCGACGAAGGTATCCCAGTTTTCTCCCGCCTCCGCATGAATCTGAACACGCTGACCGGTGGCCTTTTTGACGGTGATGCCACGGGTGAGAATATGAATCAGCGCACCCTCAATGCCCTCATCAGACACGACCAGGTTCGATCCTGAACCAATAACCATCCAGTCATCGGTTTCGGACCAGAGCTGTGTCGCCCCCGCTATCAGGGCACGAGTGGTGGTGAAGGCCTGATAGCTCCCTGGCGGCCCACCCACTCGCATCGTGGTGAGCTCGGACAAGCGTGTCACCGTGAGGCCACCACAATGAGTGCTTTGCCCAAGACTGTGTGTCCACCCTCGAGTGTCACTCTCAGAGACAGAGTGGCCCGGCCTAATGCAGCGTCCACGTCTGTGAGCGTTGCAACACTGTGGAGCGCCACCGGAGTGTCCAGGGGGACATACACGGGCTTGGTGAAGCGCACTTGGTAGCTCGCAACATAACCATCGGCGCCCAACCACGACAGCACCGGCGACATAGCGTGACCCATGGTCAGCATGCCGTGAGCGAGAACACCGTCTAAGCCCACCTCCTTGGCTACGTCATCGCGATAGTGGATGGGGTTAAAGTCTCCCGACGCTCCCGCGTAGCGGACCAGGTGTTCCCGGGTAAGGAAAACGCTGCCCTCCACGACCTCGTCTCCGATGGCACTGTTGTCCCAGGCCCTCACGAGTGGTCCTCATCTGCTCGAACAACGAGCGTTGATGTGGCGGTGACCACATGCTCCCCCTCCGGGGTGGTCATCACCGATTCGGTGGTGACCATGGAATGTCCGCCAAGAGACTGAACTTTGACGACGCGAAGCGTGGCAATAAGTTCATCTCCGGCGACCACGGGTCGCGAGTACTCAAACTTTTGATCGCCGTGCACAACACGGGTGAAATCAATTCCCACATCCGGATGGTTCAGCAGCTGGTGCAGGGTTTTTTCTTGAATGACGATGGGGAAAGTCGGCGGGGCCACCACGTCCGGGTAGCCGCGGGAGCGGGCGATATCAACATCGTGGTGGTGCGGCTCGAGAGCCCCCACTGCCGCCGCAAATTCTCGAACCTTTTCCCGACCCACCAGATAGCCGGGCACCGGTTCAAAACGAATGTCGGCAAGATTCGGGTTGATGCTCATGGGCCAAGTCTATTGCGGGGCCTAAAAAAGGGTCAGGCCCAAGAGTCGATCAAACATTTCTTTCGCGCGAAGCTTTTCTATTTTTGTCGCACCGGGGCTTTGTGCGTGGGCAAGGCCCAACGCTGCCTGAACAGCATGGTGGGCCCGGAGCAGCGCAACATCCTCTTGCCTGATGTCTCGGTCATAACCACCCAGAAACGCGAGTCGCAGAGAGGGGTCGCTCGACCAGTAATCCTGCTCCAGCGCAAAAACATCCACAATCCACGGGTCATATTCGGTCAGCCCAAAATCAATGAGGCGCACGTGCCCACCCGGATCGATCATCCAGTTTCGTGGATGGTTGTCACGGTGCGCCGGAACCATCGACACCCGAGGGATATCCATGGCCTGGGCAATAATCACTCGAGCTTCCCTCACCGCACTCGAACCCACCACCTGCTCCAGTCCACCGGCTGCTGCTTCAAACCGGCTCGCACATTGCCTGGAGAACTGATCCGAGACCACAGGTTTCGCCGACTCGTGAAGGCGTCGCAGCAGGACGGCAGCTCGATAGTGCACGAGGGGATCCCACTCCCACCCACCGGCCGTTGCTAGTTCACCGTGAACTTCGCTGATCAGCACCATTCGAAGCCCGTCATCGTTGTCAATGAGACGGGGCGCATCAGAGCCTAGGGCGGGGGTGTACAGAGTGAGGGCGTCATATTCTCTTTGGTAGTCCGGCGCTTCGCGGTACCACTTCACAAAACTTTTTTCTCCGGACCGTGTTTCCACCTTCACCACACGACATACCTGAGGCCGCACCGACAGGTCATCGATCACGACAACGGGACCAAGAACATGGTTGACCCGGTCGAGAACCTCAGGTTCCGATGCCAGACCGGCACGACGAGGAGGAGCTATACGCACGGTATCTCTCTCCTGTGTGGCAGTGAAAAACCCCTGACCGCCGCAAGGGCGATCAGGGGTTCTTCCAAACTCATTGGGCTACTGGCAGCTGTCACACTGAAGCAGATCCATGGGATCTACAGGCACTGCGTAGCCTCCAACGGTGTCTTCGTTCATGGGGGCCTCCTTTGGCTCTGCGGCGTTTTCCGCCGGACCACCACTATATACCGGTAATGACAGTCCTGTCATTACCCCATATGTTGTGGTTGCGGCGTGTCGAGCACATGACCGCCATCTCCCACAACCCACCTCGGTCTCCCGGACAGGCCAGGATTGGGGAGCAGACAGCTCCCTGGGGCTTTTACCCCTCACACCATCACCCACCGTCACCCACCGTGACAGCGAGCGTAAATTCCCACTGGCCGCCCACCGCAAAATCTCAAGAATGGCTGCGCGCGAGATAGGCTCGGCGCGATGAACACGCCAGCGACCGACTTTCTTTCCGGGGTGGAGCTTGGTACTCGTATCGTTGTGCGCCAACGGCAGGAAGACGGGTTCACGGATGCGCTTGGCATCCTTCACTCCCGCACCCCTCACCACTGTGTGATTGACACCAAACGTGGCCTCGTCACCGTTGCCTTAGCCGATGTGGTTGCTGCAAAAAAAGTACCCCCACCACCGCCGCCGCGCTCACCACGCCGCCCATCCGAGTAACTCTGGCCGCGGGCAATGGTGGGCCAGGTACCCACACCCGGCCCCTCTGAGTTGGACCTTTACGAGTGGCGCCGCCACTTTCAGGAAGGCTCCCAGTTTCGTATCGGATGCGAGCTCGTCGATGATTGGGTTGACTCGACTCTCTTGTAGCGACTCGCACCAACGCAGATAAGACTGACCAGGCGGCACGTCGAGCTTCACGATCAGCCGCCTGATGTACTCCGAGTGCGGAGGCAGTGGCGTGCGGCTTTAGCCAGGGTCTTTGTTGATCTTCGGGAGGATGACTCTCGTCTCGAAGAGTCCGCCGAATATGAAGAAATTGCGGCCATAGAGCGGGTGTTGCTCGAACGCGAGGACGTAGTCCGCTTCGTCCAAGTTGTTATTGGAGTTCTTCTCTGCGTGGTACCTGGACATGTTCAACCACGGTTCCTGGTCGTCCCTGAGAAGCAAATCCCTTCGGGAACGCCTCCTGCGCCATCCTCGATGTTGAGCTTCACTTTTGTGCGCGCCGGAACAGCGACGGTCGGAAAATCGGCGAATCCGTTAACCGGAGTGCTCTGCTCAGGCAGCCGTGCGAAGCCGAGTGATGCGGGACCGGATCCGGTGGTCAAGATCCTCGAACTCGTCGAGCACATCGGTGACGGCGTAAACACGGTCACGCTTGCGGTTCGTGACTTCGACGATGATTCGGGACTCCTGGAGTTGTTCAATTGCCCGGTACACCGCCCGATCCGCAAGGCCACTGTGCTCGGTCAGCTGCTCAGCTGTGAAAACTGGCAGGCCTACCAACACGTCGAGCAGGCTATCGGTGGCGCTCCCGGCGCGTATACCAATCTCTTGCCGCCATGCATCGGAATACAGAATAAACGACCTGGCAGTTCCGCGGGCCTCGCGTGCAGCGACCTCCACGCACAGCGCGACATCAGTGATGATTGCTTCGGCATCCCCCGTCCGGTAGGTGGTGAGCAGTCGGAAGTAGTGGTCGGTGTCGGCGGCCAGTGCCGACGCTACCGGCAGCACCGTGGCCGGCGTCACGCCGCGCCTGCGCAGCACGGCGCCGATGAGGGCACGGCCGATCCGGCCGTTGCCATCCGTGAAGGGGTGGATGCTTTCAAATTGCGCGTGCACGATCGCGGCCTGAGCAATTGGGTCAACGTCGTCTCGGTTCGCAAAGGACAACAGGTCAGCGAGGTAGTCCGGCACAAGTTCCGGCGGTGGCGGAACGTAGAGCGCGTCGCGCGGCGAGAACGGGGATCCGCCAATCCAGTTCTGCACGTCGCGCACTCGGCCGGCGTGACTATGTCCTTCGGGGTCCTCCCGCATCAGCAGCCCGTACGCATGCAGGATCTCGTCGAGGTGGATGGTCGTTTCAGATGCGCTGATGAGTGCTGTGATGGCGCGGCCAGCAGAAACCATCGACATCGCGGAAGAATTTTCCTTCAATCCACCGAGGGCTCGCGCGAACGCGGTGGTGCTGGCTTCAACTTGTTCGATACGAGAGGAGGCGACAGACTCCATGCGGATCAAGAAGCCCGCCAGCGGCTGCAGTACATCGCCGGCGACGCGCTCGAGTTCCTCGGTCTCGTATCGAGCACGAAGGAGCTCCCGCGGCGGTGCCGGCGGTACCGCAAGGGTCGCGATGTATGGAGGCAGCGCCACAATAATCTCCGAAAGGGTACGGTCCTCACGGGGACCGCGTCTGCCGGTGGCGTGCCAGGCGACCGTGCGGTATTCGTGCTTCGGCCATACGGTCAACGTGCTATTCCTGTCGCTATCGGGCTAGATCATGACACTTATACAATATATGTGACATTAGCAGATGTTGTAGCGACAGATTCGTGGCCAACCGAAACCTCAGCTCGGGGCCGCCGTCTCGATAGTACCTATCTCGTGCCCATTGTTTTTGGGCAGAATCACGGACATCGACTCGTGGATGACTAGGCGGCACTTAACCCCAGAATGGCCGTTCGTGGGTCGTCCGTCAAACCACTTCGGTGTTGCAACCACCACCTGAATTCGCCGAGGCCCCCGCTACCCTTTTCGAGATCGATGAGGTAGTCGCGTGAGAAGGCAAGCTGTTTCGCCAGGTCTTCCTGTCGTATCGCGCAGCTCTCGCGCACGGCCTTAATGACAGGGCCGATGTCGCGGAACTTTCGCACCTGCACCGTAGGCATACTCACGTCCTTTGCGTCGGGATATTCCCACAAGCTTTCCTCGGGCGGGGGCCTCCACACCCCACGCTCTGCCCAAGCGCTGTCCTGCAAGACGATATCGAAGCCCCAAGCCCTGCCGGCTTGACCTTTTGGGAGGTGTCGCCGATGCAGGAAATCTGGTCGCGCTCCGGATTAAGTGCTGTGCGTACCCTAGTGCGCCCAATGGTGAACGCGTCTGCCCCTGCGATGCGAGCGTGAGCCTCGATGCGAATTGTCGCCCCGCCCACGCGGGGCGACCAAATGGCAGAACCGGAATTGTGGTGGGCATGCCCGACTGCGTCTGCAGGCGGCGCAGCTCTGTTTCGCATTACGACATTCACCGACCGGTAGCCACGACAATTGTCCCAGCAAGAAGGCGGATCATCTTGGTACACCCCGGGGCTTTAAGCCTTATCGGGCCCGAGCGATCAGGCGGGAATAGAGCATTCCCCGGGGCATCTCGGGCTCGCTCGATCTTGCAGACTTGTGGGGTTTCTGTGGGGGCCGACCCCCATTGCTCTCCACACGAGATGCTCCCGGTTCCCGCCGCATCACGAACCGCTCGACGCTGAAGCGTCCGTCCTCAGGTGATCAGCGAAGACAAACATCGACGCACCATGTCAGGACCGTGAGAACTGGCATCTGACGCGAGCTCCGCCTCACCGCGATACTTCATGACCTTCCAAAGCTGTTGTTCTCTGCCACTAAATTGTAGAGCGCGACCACAAACTCGCTGACCGCCCCAACCGCCTGACGCCTATCGAGATCCGGATTGTCACTCGAAAGGAACCGAGCGTAGCTCGCGGGCCCAACCTGATTCGTGTCGGAAAAGAGCTCACCGAGTCTCTGAAGACTGGCCAGGGTCTCACGACCGAACGCGCTCCTTTGCGCGAAACTCCCTGCGGCTGCGGCCGGCCCTCCTGGCCAGTTCTCGATCAGCCAGACGATGTCATAGGCATCTTTGGCCTTATCCCGCTGGGTGAGAGCATCAAGCTTGGCAACGAGGAACGCAATTGGACCAGTCACCAAAAACTCGAAGTCAATTTCGCCTTTATCGTCGGGGAGGACGACTCGCCTAGTTACGTGTTCGACGTCAGTGACCAACAGTTCACCCGCGTTCAGCGCCAGCGCAGACAAGCGCCCGCCGAGGTTCTGCTTCGCGACGGGGTTCTCTTGCGAGTTCGGTCGAAACGTCCTTCCAGCCGGTCTGCCTTCGACCGCAGGACAAAAGAATTCGATGACTATCTTGAGGCCCGAACGCCGAATCCAACGAAATGAGACATCGGAGATCTGGAAATCGAGGCTCCGGAGAACGGCCTCTAATCGCTCATACTCTTCGGTCTCACCTTCGACCAAGGCAACGCTAAGACAGAGGTCGATGTCAGTGGTGCCGACGTGTGGGCGTCCGCCAGGGTCGACAACAGGAACCAGAAGGTTCGGCACCAACCCACCAATGATCACTATGTGCTCCGCAGCGAACCCACTGGCTCGGATGACGTTGGCTGCTTCGGCGAGGATCAGATCGAGAAGCTCGGGGTTATACCCATCGATCGATTGACCGTCAGCGTCGTTCAAGGAGCAGCTCCCTCAGTATTCCTGCGCCGTCGCGTTCTCGGTTGCCCGACCTTACTAGGTCGAGCCAGACGCGCACTGCCGGCGCAACCCACAACCCGTCAACCAGGGCTGAGTCATGCGTTCCGACTTCACCAGTGTCCGCCCAGATTGCGATATTGGCGCCCCGGCCGGCTTCCTCGGCATCCAGATGTTCGAGCCCCAACGAGCGTCGCGCCTCCTCGGAACTTGTGGCTTTCACTCGCACGTGAGTCAAGACGGATGACGTCAATACGGGGGCACCGAGCAAGGTAGCCGCAAAATGAGAGGTAAACGCATATTTGACTCCGCGCTCTGCCGCGATAGCTCCGAACTTTCGCGCTCGCTCACGCTCGTTGCGGGCGTAAAGATAGGTCAAAGTTCCCTTGGGGGCGCGGCGCGCACCCTCAAGGTCTCTAAGCCAATCAAGACACTGATCTCGATCGCCAAGTACTCGCCTCTTGTGCGAACCTTTTCCGACCGTCCGCAGTAAGCCGTTTTGCTCCATAAGGATGAGAACCGAGTGTGCTTGACCGATGGATACGTCAGCCTCTGCAGCGAGGTCACTCACCGACCACCGGCGTTCCTCGGCGGTGATCAGCATCCGTTGAACCGCTCGAGTGCCAACCGGTCCAAGCTTGCGTTCTTTCTCACCGTCGGGCTTAGTCGTCCTTGACGGTCGCTCCAGGTGGATTAGCTTGTTGTCGAGCGCAATATGCATCGAACCGCGCAGATCCCACCATGACAGCCCAGCGTCCTCGAGCGGTCCACGTTCTCTCTCCGGAATCAGGGCACCGACGACGAGTCCGACTGATTCAGGCGGAACCGCTGCCCCCAGATTGGGTGGAAGAGCCGAAGCGCGTTCGATTATCCAGAGGCCCTTGCGCTCGCTATCCACTTCAATCCACGGACCACCATGGGAACTGATCACAGTTAGCTCGGGAAGCAGCGTTGCGGCGGATCTCCATCGTGCATTTCTACCAGATAAGTTCAGAGTTACTTTCATTCAAAATCTACTTTCATTTATAAATGAATAATGTCACACACCAAAAGAAAAGTCGAGGCCAATTGTCAAAACGCCACGATCGGCACAAGGCACCGCGAAGAAGGTCCACGGGCCTCCCCTGGCTCTGTGGTGGACGTGAGGCGAAGAGCCTCCGCTCAGCGACACAGGCAGGGGTACTCGGTGGCGAACTATTGCAGCTCGTAATCTGTAGCTAGTTGTAGGCAAGCCAGACACGCAATCACCTGACCGAAGACGCCGCTCATGGTTCGCCATCGTCGCGGAGAAGGTGGGTCTTCTATGGGTTTCGTGGGGCTTCACCGATTACTCGGCACCCCAATGTGCCTCTGACCAGCATTTCTTCTGTACACCCCCCGGGACTTGAACCCGGAACCCACTGATTAAGAGTCAGTTGCTCTGCCAATTGAGCTAGAGGTGCTTGAGCCCCCGAGTGTACAACACCGATCACAGCGCATCGAAAATTGTCTACTTGTGGAGCGTAGCGGGGGCGGGGCTCGAACCCGCGACCTCACGATTATGAGCCGTGCGCTCTGACCAGCTGAGCTACCCCGCCGCGTGTGGATGACTGGCATCCGGGCCCCGAGTCAGGATTGAACTGACGACCCCTTCCTTACCATGGAAGTGCTCTACCACTGAGCTATCGGGGCAGGCCCACCACTGGAAGGACCAGGCTTGAGATTAGCACCCCTGTGCCGGACCGGCAAACAAGAGGGTGTGGGTGGCCGAGAGCGCACGAAGCGTTGTTCGCCCGGCCAGTCGCCTGAGCACGGACGTGCGAAGGGAGAGATGTGTCCTGCGTGCCCCGCGCTCGAAGACAAAATCTTGCTACCCGCCGTTTGGCCAATAAGCAGCGAGAGGCACAGCTAGAAAGCGTTGGCCTTCAACCACGCAAAGGGATCCACAAATTCACCCTCGATTCTGATTTCCAGATGGAGGTGGGGCCCTGTGGAGGTCCCGGTGTTACCGACAAGCCCCAGGAAGTCGCCCGCTTGGATCAGATCACCGGCCTGCAGGGGACTGCTCCCCCGTTGCATATGGGCATAAACCGACAACACAGTTTGGCCTTCGATTTCATGTTCAATATAGACATACTGCCCATACCCGCTGCCAAACTCTGAGGCTGTCACCACGCCAGCGGCCACAGCGAAAATGGCGGAACCGTTTCCGGGCGTGAAGTCAAGCCCGCGGTGGTCGCTGGAACAGTAGCGACAGGGTGCAACACGGTCACCAAATCCGGAGCTAATCGGCACAGCAGTGGGGAACGGCCACCGAATGGAACCCACCCCTGTCGTGGAATAGGAAAAGTTTCTGCTCCCATAGCGAGACTGGAGGACTTCCGCATAGGAGGTCACGCTCCACGACTCTCGCTGCACCCCAATCTGGGTGGACTCCGAGCTCGCCACGATAAACGATTGCGCCTGGGCAAGGGGATCTGGCGACTCGAGCGTGCTGGCGATTGCGGGGGAAATTTCGGCGGAAGGATAGAAAAGATTGACGGGAAGCGACACTCCCACAAACAAAAGAGGAGTCGCAATGACCGTTCCCCAACTCAGAATTTTTCTTCCCAGGCGAGGTTTGGGCTCCTGGCGATGCGCCGGGACAGAGTCCTCTGGGGTAGCAATGGAGGCTAATACTGCGGGAATGACGTGGTGTGACTGTTCTCGGAGCTCACGTCTGGTGAGCGATGTTTCTGGGGAGGGGGAACTTTCGCTCACTCACACACCTCCACACAACACCACATTTTCACACTGTTTCACCCATGGTCACAACCCCCGCACCCTAAAGTAACGGTTTGGTTACCCTAGCCGAACTGAGCTTTCAGTCCAAACCCCAACCAGGAATGTCGGCCAATGGCCTGTCTCCATTAAGGTCGTGAATTCTATGCTGGAGCTGTGTAACAAGCTCGGGATGGCCAGCACAAAGACCTTCGCGACCCGGCGCCATCCCTGCTAGACCCTCGATAACACCGCCGGCTTCGGTGACCACAAGTTCCCCTGCGGCGTGATCCCAGGGCATCAGGGTGCGCTCGAAGTACAGGTCCAGGCGACCACAGGCCACGTAGGCCAAATCCAACGACGCTGTGCCGGCACGGCGAATATCCCTAAACTCGGGCAACAGCTCCGCTATCAAGCGCGCCTGCTCTTTACGCATCGCCTGCGAGTAGGCAAAACCCGTCCCCAACAAGGCCTGGTCAAGCGTGGGCGGTGCTGAAATATCTAGGCGTCGATCCCCGAGGAAGGAACCCCCGCCGCGGGAAGCACTAAACATTTCACCCGACACGGGGTTCAGAATCGCTGCCGCTTCGACTAGCCATTTCCCCGGCTCAGCAACCCCCGACACCGCGGCGATGGAGACCGCATAGTGGGGGATGTCATAAAAGAAATTTACGGTTCCATCAATGGGGTCCACAACCCACGTGATGCCCGTACTCGAGTCTCTGGCTTTACCTTCTTCGCCGACAAAACCATCACCGGGGCGAAGTTCGTCCAAGCGAGCGAACAGCAGTTCCTCAGAGGCCCTGTCCACGGCGGTCACAATATCGACCGTGCTCGATTTGGTGTCGGCCACCTTCACCGTGCCGGCACGACCCTCAACAATGAGCTCTCCCGCTTCACGGGCGAGCTGGATGGCAATGGTCCGCAGATTTTCCATGAGTGGCGAGTGAGGGATTCGAACCCCCGAAGGCTAAGCCAGCTGAGTTACAGTCAGATCCCTTTGGCCGCTTGGGTAACTCGCCATGCGCTCCCGACCGGTGTATTCACCAATCGGGTGCGCGAACACAACGATATCGGTTTTTATCCCAGGCCCCAACCAGGCGCAGGTGACCGGGGAAGGCTTTCTGGCTACCATGGGGGCATGGCTGATTCTTCGTTTGACATTGTGAGCAAAGTGGACTCGATGGAGCTTGACAACGCTCTCAACCAGGCTCACAAAGAACTCTCCCAGCGCTACGACTTCAAAGGGGTGGATGCGAGCATCGATCACACCGCCTCCGGGGTAATGATGCAGGCCAACTCGGAAGAACGGGTCAAAGCTGTGCTGGATGTGGTGCAATCCAAACTGGTGAAGCGAGGAATTTCCTTGAAATCTTTGGAAACAAGTGACCCGGTGCTCAGTGGGAAGGTCTATAAAATCACCGGTTCGCTCAAGGACGGCATTTCCAGTGAGAACGCAAAAAAGATTTCTGCCCTGATCCGCACTGAGGGGCCCAAAAATTCGAAAGCGCAGATTCAGGGCGACGAACTTCGGGTAAGTTCGAAAAGTCGCGATGATTTGCAAGCCATTATTTCTTTGGTGAGAGCCGCTGATTTAGACATCGACGTGCAATTCGTCAACTACCGCTGAGTTTCCAGGCCCTCGTGGGGACGTGGAGATGACCTCGGGCGAGGTGTGGGTTGCCTTAGCGGTCGCCGTCGATATTGCGTTTCGCATCGTTGCCCTGGTGATTGTTCCTCGCAACCGCAGGCCCCAGACAGCCATGGCATGGTTGCTGGCCATTTTCTTTATTCCCTATTTCGGTTTCCTCGCTTTCATCGCTTTTGGGTCTCGGCGGCTACCCAAAAAGCGTCGCCAAAAACAGGTGGCCATCAACGCCCATGTGCGCAACCGTTCCACCCTTCTTGACGACGGAATTGTGGTCACACCGGAAGACATCAGCAATCGGCCAGAGTTTCCTCGCTGGTTAGCCCAAACCGTCCGAATGAACGAGCACTTGGGCGCGATGCCCATGGTGGCAGGGAACGCGCTGGATTTTTTCCCCGACTACGAAGCCTCGCTTGCAGAAATGGCGGCAGCGATTCGCCACGCACGCACTACCGTCCACGTCGAGTTCTACATTATGAGCTTCGACGAGGTCACCCAAGATTTCTTTGCCGCCATGGGGGATGCTGCGAGCAAGGGCGTCACGGTCAGAGTGCTCTATGACCAAGTGGCCAGTTTTCGTATTGCCGGCTACAAAGATTTAGTGGCGGAGCTCAAAAGGCTCGGGGTCCAGTACCGCGCCAGTTTGCCCGTGCAACCGTGGCGCGGGGTGTATCAGCGGCCTGATCTTCGCAACCACCGCAAGCTGCTGATTGTTGACTCCGAGACGGCCTACACCGGGTCACAAAACATTATTGAGCCCCACTATCGAAAAAAGAGCCATCGACTGCGAGGGCTCACCTGGTTGGACCTGATGGTGCGAGTGCGGGGTCCTTTGGCCGACAGCCTCGAAACCCTGTTTGTCTCAGACTGGTACCAAGAAACGGGCGAACTTCTCGACACCCCAAAACCGCGGTCCAACAGCTCCGCCGTGGAGGGCAGAAACGTGTGGGCGCAAGTGGTGCCAAGTGGTCCCGCGTTTGAAGGAGAAAACAACCTCCGGCTCTTCAACAGCATGGTCTACGGCGCCAGGCAGCGCCTGATTATCTCAAGCCCCTACTTCGTTCCCGACGAATCCATGCGTTACGCAATCACCACCGCGGCGGAGCGCGGTGTCGATGTGAACATCATGATGTCCGAAATTGCCGACCAGCGCCTGGTTTTTCACGCTCAGCGTTCCTACTATGACGAACTATTGGCTGCGGGAGTAAAAATCTGGCTCTACCGGGCACCGACCATTTTGCACGCCAAATTCATCATCGTGGATGATTCCATGAGTGTGATTGGTTCTTCCAATATTGATATGCGCTCGTTCAGTTTGAACTTAGAGGTGTCGGTCCTCTTGGCAAGCCCCTCGGTGGTCCAGGAACTGGATGCGCTCTATGAAACCTACCGGGCCAACAGTCGTCGACTCACCGTGGAGGGGTGGCAAGCTCGCCCCCTCTACCAACGCTTTGTGGAAGGGCTCGCGCGGCTCACCGCCACCGTTCAGTGAGAGTCGCTGCCAGACACACGCATCATGTCTTCGCGGGGAACAATCTTGACGCGCTCGCGACCGCGCGCGGCACCGTGCTCCAACTCGGTGGCATCTAGTCGGTGCCAGCCCTCCAGGTTGGTGTAGGTAACACCGCGTGATTCCAGAAGCTCGGTAATAGCACTCTCTTCGGGTGCCACGGGGGCCCACCAGGATGCTTGGTCGTTGACCAGGTGCCTCACCGTTTCCATCGCGTCACTTTTGGTGTGACCAATGAGTCCCACGGGGCCGCGCTTAATCCACCCGGTGGCATAGACACCCGGAACAATGTTGTTGTCGTCATCCAGCACTTGCCCCTCGTGGTTGGGGATCACACCGTGGCGGGAATCAAAAGGAATGCCTGACAGCGGGGAGCCAAAATATCCCACCGCCCGATAGATCGCCTGCACGGGAATCTCTCGAACCTCTCCGGTACCCACCACGCCACCAGCACCATCGGGGGTGGTGCGCTCATACCGGAAGCTCTCCACGTGGGTGCCACCGAGTACTTCGAGGGGTTTGGCATAGAAATGCAGGTGCAGGCGCCGAGACCTGGTGCCCACATCTCGCTGGCGCCACTGATCAAAAGTTTTGTTGATCACAAAAATTTGTTTGTTGGATTCAATCGCACGCTGGGAACTTTCATCCACAACAAAATCTTCATCGTGAATCACGATGTCCACATCGTCCATGTCGCCAAGCTCGCGAAGCTCCAGCGGCGTGAATTTCACCTGCATGGGTCCGCGCCTGCCAAACACGTGAACATCGGTCACCGGTGACGCCACCAAAGCGTCAAAGACGTTGTCAGGAACCTCAGTGGGCAGCAAGTCTTTGGGGTGCTTCGCCAGCATTCTTGCAACATCGAGGGCAACATTGCCGTTGCCAATAATGGCCACATCTTTGGCCTCCAGGGGCCAGCTGCGGGGAACATCGGGGTGGCCGTCATACCAACTGACGAAATCTGCCGCCCCGTAGCTGCCCTCCAGACCGATACCCGGAATATCAAGGCCCTGGTCCATCATTGCGCCGGTGGAAAAAATTACCGCGTGATAGTGCTTTTGTAGATCGTCCAGCGTGATGTCGGTGCCGTAGTTGACGTTGCCAAAAAGCCTGATGTGGCCGGTGTCGAGCACTTCCCGGAGCGCGGTAATGATTCCTTTGATCCGCGGGTGGTCTGGTGCGACACCGTAGCGAACCAAACCGTAGGGGGCCGGGAGGCGCTCAAAAAGGTCAATGGACACATCAAAAGACCGCTCCTGTTTGAGCACGTTATCGGCAGCATAAATTCCTGCCGGCCCGGCACCCACGATTGCTAAGCGCAGTTTCGACATGGCGGTGACACTCTTTCTTGAAGCGATGGACGACTCTCTAATTTAGTAGCTGCGGTCCACAACCTGGTGCGCAAAACGAACCAGCGCGTCTTTCACCATTCCCGCGGGCGCCACCTCAAGATGTGCGATGGCCTCATCCGCCATGGTGCGGGCCATCTCCATGGTGCGCTCGGTCACCGCGTGCACCCGAAGCCTGGTGATCGCATTTTGAAAATCTGGTTCACTCAGTTCCCCTCGCGCTCCCTGCGCCAGAGTCGACAGAAGGTCGAGGGCATCACCATCGGTGTTGGCCAGTTCTGTCAGATACAGCATCGGAAGGGTGGTCACACCGCGACGAACATCTGTTCCCGGGGGCTTGCCCGTTCCCGCACTGCGGTCCGAGAGGTCAATGACGTCATCTACCAACTGAAAAGCAATACCGATTTTTTCGCCAAACTGACGAATCGCAGGAACGAGGTGTTCGGGCCCGTTCGCCATCCGCAAGCCCATTTCCGCAGCCAACGCAATCAGCGACCCGGTTTTATCCGACAGCACAGCGATGTAGTGGGGGATGGGGTCTTGCCCGGGCTTTGGGCCCACCGTTTCGCGCATTTGGCCGAGCACCAGACGTTCAAAGGTTGCAGCCTGCAAAGCGATGGCGACATCGCCGAGCGAACTGACCAAACTTCCCGCCCGAGCAAACAACAAATCCCCCGCGAGAATTGCCACCGAGTTACCCCAGACGGTTTGGGTGGCATCGACGCCGCGGCGCTGCGCAGCCTCATCCATGACATCGTCGTGATAGAGGGTAGCCAGGTGGGTGAGCTCGATGACCTGGGCTGCCCGCACAACTTCAGCGTTCAGACCGCTGCCCCACTGTGAGGTGAGAAGGGTCAACAGCGGGCGGACTCGCTTTCCCCCGGCATCAAAAAGGTAGCGCGCAACAGCGTCGGCAATATCTTCGGAAAACTTCAGCTCACGCTCTAACCCCGTCTCGACAGCGGCGAGACCATTGTCGAGCACCTTCCCCAGAGCTCTCTCCTCCTTTGAGGAAAACAGGACAGCGCCGCCGGTGAGGAACTTAGCTCCTCGGCCCGGTGCCTGTGCCGCATTAAGTGTGGGGGTCACGGGAAATCCTTAACGGTGGGACGAAACTATGAGGGGTCTTTAACAGGTATCGATACCGAGGAGGTGGAAGGCGATGCGGGCCTTTGGCGCCTCTTTCCGACCGATTCGCGCACCTTGGAATCTTCTGGACTCCTGGCGCGATGCAAAGCGACGATGCCTCCGCTCAGGTTACGGTATGCCACCCGAGTAAAGCCTGCGGCTCTCATCCACTGGGATAGCACGGGTTGTTCTGGCCACTCCGCAATCGATTCCATCAGGTAGCGGTAGGCCTCCCGGTGGGTGCTGGACAGGGCTGTCACCGCCGGCATCACATACTTCATATACCCCTTATAGCCGGCTCTCAGCAGGGGGGCTGGTGGCTGGGAAAACTCACAGATCACGATGCGCCCACCGGGCTTCAACACCCGATACATCTCCCCGAGTGCCACGTGAGGGTTTTGCACATTGCGAAGCCCGAAACTAATGGTGACCGCATCAAAACTCGCTGCGGCAAAAGGCAACGCCTCGGCATCCCCTTCCACAAATTCAATGTCGGGATGGCGTTTACGGCCCTCAGCGACCATTCCCGGAGAGAAATCAAACGCCACCACGCTGGCGCCCGTCTTCTGCAGGGCTTTGGAGGATGTTCCCGTACCCGCGGCGACGTCAAGGACCCTTTCGCCAGGCTTCATGTCCAAGGCTTTCACGGTGGCCATGCGCCACAGAACCGAGTTGCCACCGGAGAGAAGAGCGTTGGTTCGGTCATACCCCACAGAAACTTGGTCAAACATGGCAGACACCTGCTCGGGGTCTTTGCCAAGGTCTGCGGTAGTCACCCTCTCACTGTACCTACTCCACGGCGATAAACCCCGATAGTTCGCCGTACACACCAGGCATTCACGGGCCGGCTATAGCCTTGAGAAATGAGTGTCCAGTCCGCGCTGCCCCACTTGGTGGTGACAACCCGAGTGATGACCCACAGGGGGGCGCTCATTGACTGGGTCAGTGTGGATAAACCCCTCATGGTCCAGCGCCTCGGACAAGGAATGGTGGGCCTTGGCGAAACCCTTCGACTCACTTTTCGCGGCCCCGAACGTTTCGCCCAGGCCTCTGAGGCATGGAAAACACTCGTGTCGTTGGCCACCGTTGATAACCCCTTGGAATCCGCCGGAACCGGCCTCGTCTGCTTTGGAGCTTTCGCGTTTAGCGATCATTCCTCCACTGACAGTGTGATCATCGTCCCTCAGGTGGTCATTGGGCGAATGGGTGAGACCTCCTGGCGCACCGATATTTCGGCCTCCGGAGCCCGGCACGGGACCTCGTCGTCTGGGTCGTCACGCCCCGCCCACTTTGCGCCCCTGTCGTGGGGGCCGGGCGCGATGAGCGAAGACCACTATGTCAACACCGTCACCGCCGTCATCACACGCCTGCGTGCGGGGGACGCCAACAAGGTGGTGGTGGCAAGAGATCTTGTTGCCCACGCCCCCGGCATTCACGATTGGCGAGACGCTTTGGTCCGGCTCAGTGAGGCCTACCCGGATTGCTCCACTTTCGCCATTGACGGCTTGGTCGGCTCCACGCCCGAAACCTTGGCAAAGGTCCACGACGGGGGTCTTTCGCTGCGGGTATTGGCGGGCAGCAGGGCGCGGGGTGAAAACCCCGTGGATGACCGCCGGCTCGCCTCAGAACTTGTCACCTCGCCGAAAGACAATGACGAACACCGCTACGCCGTCGAGGGAGTGATGTCTTCCCTGCAAGCGCTCACCCCCCATGCGGTGGCTGATGAACAGCCATCGACGGTGAAGCTCGCCAACGTGTGGCATTTGGGCACCGACATTGAAGCCACCCTGCCCGAGGGTATTTCCAGTCTTGATGTCGTGGCCGCCATTCATCCAAGCGCCGCCGTTGCGGGCTCGCCCACCCCTCGCGCTCTGGAGATCATTGCGCACAGGGAACCCTTCGACCGCGGCCGCTATGCGGGCCCGGTGGGGTGGATGGATTCCACCGGCGATGGCGAATGGTCTATCGCGCTGCGCTGCGCCCAGTGGTCCGACGCCGGCACCCTCACCGCCTATGCCGGTGCGGGAATTGTGGCGGACTCTGATCCGCAATCGGAGCTACTCGAAACACGTCTCAAGTTCAAGCCGATTGTTGCCGCTTTTGGTGGGGGCAGCGATTCGCCCTAGCGCGGAAACTTCACATCCACGATGACGTGGGATTCAGCGCGAGACAGCGCGTCGTGCAACTCCCCCATACTCGAGGGCGCCACATAGGACCAGCCGTATGCTTGTGCCACCGCCTCAATGTCCACCTGGTGGGGAGTGTACAAGACGCGGTCCACGTCTTTCGCTTCAGCCGTAGAGCTCACTTCTAGTGCATCAAAGATGGTTCCCCCGCCATCGTTGGCGACAATAATGTGCACCCTCGAGCGATCCTCCACACCGGGTTCGCGAAGAAGCGACCCCACATCGTGAAGAAAAGCCAGATCACCCAGCAGCACTCGGGTGATTCCGCTTGCTCCCTCTCGTGCGGCCGCAAAACCCACACCCCGCGCAAACGACACCGTCCCATCAATACCCGAAAGCCCACGATTGGAGAGCACGGGGATATTTTTCGAACCGGCAATCGCATCCATTTCGCGGATCATGCGAGAGGCACCAAGCACCAGGCGATCGTGGGGCCATGTTGCCTCCCACACAGCCAGTGCAAGCTCTGCCCGAGTGATGGGACGGCGCAGCACCATCATTTCTGTTCGGGCAAAAGCGCTTCGCACCGCCGGGTCTTCCGATGCGGCGTCCTGCAGATTCGGGGGAGTAGGCACCGCGGCCGCCAGCAGACGTTCGTGGTGTGCACGCCCAGCTATCACCCACGGTTTGACCCAGCTCGAGCGCTGCTGCGCAGTTGCCGGGCTCTGGATAGTTACCTCATCGACAATCTGGGCTGACCGGGTGGGGTTGGCCGGTTGCTCTTCGGACCGCCTCACCACAATGTGCTGGAGGCTTGCATCAGAAAGAAGGGCCCACACTTCTCGCGACAGTGTGGGACGCCCCAGTGTCACCACGCGGGAGACGTCCCCCGGCCAGACGTCTTGGCTTAACACCTCCCGGTAGCAGGGGACCAGGTGTTGGCCAAAACGGGACCCGCTGACCACTTCCGCAATCAGCGGCGCTCCGAGCGCGTAGGCAAGGGCTTCCGCAGCAGGTCCTGCACCGTGGCCTGCAACAACTACTGTTCCAGGCTCTGGATCAAGACTGACGATGGTGGGCGGCCTGGTGGCGGGCTCAATCTGCGGTGGGCCGGGAAGAACCTGCGGCGCATCTTTCACACTGCTCAGCGGTTCCCGGAAAGCCACGTTCACATGGGTCGGTTGGTTCAACAGAGCGTGGGTCAACACCTCACCCGCTATCTGCGAAGCTCCGCCCTCCTCGCCATCGACGGGGGCTGGCACATCCCAGGCAACCACCACATCGCCAAACATTCCCGCTTGGGTTGTGGTTTGGTTTGCTCCCACCCCGAGAAGCTCCGCGGGCCGATCGGCGGAGACCACAATCATTCCCACCCCCGCATGGTGTGCTTCCAACAGGGCAGGAAAATAGTGGGCGGGGGCTGATCCTGACGTTGCCACACACACCGCTGGAACACCCGATTCAACCGAGAGTCCTAGAGCTCGAAAAGCGGCACTGCGCTCATCAATCACTACGTGAATAGTGAGTGCCCCCTCGAGCAACCGCTCCCACTCCAGCGCTGCTAAAGCGAGAGCCTGAGACCTGGCGCCTGGAGAAATGACAATGTCGCAGACGCCACCGGCAATAAGAGACCCGAGAAAAGCTCTCGACCACAGGGTGGCCGGCGAGGTGGTCATGACGTGGGCGGCTTAGGGTCCTGGTCGTCGGGGTTGTCCGCACTGTCGGGCTGATCGTCATCCAGGGCTTTGAGCTCTTCTTCCAGACGCCTAATGCGCTCATCGGAGGACTCGCGCTCCAGGGCGCCTAAGAAGGAGGGGTTGTCATCGGGTGAGCTTCGTCCGGGGGCCCTCCGAGGTCCCGTCCTCTTGGATTTTCCAATCAGCAACCAGAGGAGAGGCCCGATGAGGGGAATCGCCACAATGATCGCAATCCACACGGGCTTGGAGAACGCCCGCACTCTGGGCGCCTGGGTCATAGACAAATCCACAAGGGCATAGACGGTGAAAGCTATCGCTCCCACCGAACCAATGACTATCCAACGCACCATCCTCTAATCCTACGTCCCTACACTGAGAGCATGACGAGGTGGATTGCTTACAGCGTAATGCGGCTCGGGCTCTTCTCGGTCCTGTTGACCATTCTCATTCTGCTGGGCCTGGAATGGTGGGTGTCGGCCCTTTTTGCCACCATCATGGCGTTCGCCCTGTCCTACATTTTTCTTGCCCGCCAGCGCGATGCACTCGCGGCGGATGTCAGAGCGCGGAGAAAAAACAAACGTACTGTGGATATTGATGCCGAAAGCGAAGACGCTGCCTGGGACTCACAGGGCAATAGCGAGAGCAAGCCCTAACGAGTAGACCAGGGCATTAAGCCCTATCGTTCCGAGCACCCCAATCAGGTCCTTCGGGGTTGTGGCCAGAAACACCTGGATCAGAACCCAGAGCGTCATGAGCGCTACGACAAAAACAAACGGCACGAAGATAAAGGCCAGCGACAGCAGGCCCACCATCACGTAGGGCATCACCAACAACAGCACCAACACCATGCGACTGGCTCGAAGGCCCAGCTTGACCGCCACCGTTCTTTTCCCAGCAATTCGATCTTGGTCAATATCTCGAATGTTGTTGACCAGCAGGACCGCGGAGGCAAAAAACCCTGCACCTGCACCGGTCAGCCATGTTTCGAAAGGAACGCTGCCCACCATCGCCCACGCTGTTCCCACGGTCGCTGCGGGACCAAAAAAAATAAAGACGACAATTTCGCCAAACCCGCTGTAGCCATAGGGTTTGGGCCCACCGGTATAGAACCAGGCGGTGACCACAGCCAGGGCGCCAAGGGCCAGCACCACCCACACTTCACCCAACCACCCCGCCACTCCGTCAGGGCCAAGAAGCGTGTCCCCCCGCGCAACGAGCAGAAGGGCAAGCCCTGCAGCGAGTGCGAGAGTAAAAGACAATACGGCAGCTCTTCGCACGAGGCCAGGTTCCACCATTCCCGAGGCGGTCAGACGCGTCGGGCCGACACGGTGATCATCAGTGCCCCGAATCCCATCGGAATAGTCATTGGCGTAGTTCACGCCGACCTGCAAAGACAGTGCAACAAGCAGAGCCAGCGCGGCAATCACCCCATCGAATGATCCTCGCCACACCGCAGAGCCAGAGCCCAAA
>Ga0306872_100283_pt1 | contig 20993 bp, 15 predicted proteins | sample AntRauMeHopE1498_FD_190455 | JGI IMG/M metagenome (GOLD analysis project Ga0306872, IMG submission 190455) | Saline lake microbial communities from Rauer Islands, Antarctica - Metagenome Hop E1 #498 (v2) (version 2) | ecosystem: Environmental > Aquatic > Non-marine Saline and Alkaline > Saline ...
GACGACGGATTTCAGGTCTACCTGCGGGCGAAGTCTGAAGCCGATACCGCCATTCGTGCACACGACGACCTGCACTGGACGGTCGTGCGGCCAGGCGCTCTCACCGACGGACCGGGCACCGCGCAGTTTGAGGTGGGCGACACCGTCGAGGGCAGCATCCCGCGCGCTGACGTCGCACATCTCATCGCCGAACTGGTGACCAGTGATCAGGCAGTGCACGCGCAGTTTGAAGTGGTGTCGGGTGCCACTGCGATGCGCGATCTCGTCTTCTAGCGCTCAACTCGCTTAGCGCTACAACCTGCTCAGTACGCTCAGCCGACGAGGGCGGCGGTCGCCTCAGCGATGGCGAGTTCTTCGTTGGTCGGCACGACGAGCACCTGCACTGCGCTGTTATCGCTTGAGATGCGACGGGCCGCTCGCGAGTTGAGTTCGTTGCGGTCATTGTCGATACGGATGCCCAGCCACTCCATGTCGGCAAGGCTGCGGCGGCGCAGCAGCGCACTGTTCTCGCCAATGCCTGCTGTGAACACAATCGCGTCAAGCCCACCGAGGTGCACCATGTAGGCGCCCAGATAGTGGCGCACACGATGGCGCCACACTGCGAGGGCGCTCTCAGCGACCTCATCGCCGCGAGATGCGCGTTCCTCCACGTCGCGCATGTCGCCCGAGCCTGTCAGCCCCAGCAGCCCCGACTGGCTGTTGAGCATGACGTCGAGCTCATCGAGGTTCAGGCCCGCGACGCGGCTGAGGTGCGGCAAAGTCGCGGCGTCAAGGTCGCCGGCGCGCGTTCCCATCACGAGACCCTGCAGCGGGGTGAGACCCATCGAGGTCTCGATAGAGCGCCCGCCGTCGATCGCCGCGGCCGATGAGCCATTGCCGAGGTGGAACACGATGAGCTTGAGTTCATCGATCGGTCGACCGAGAAATTCGGCCGCACGGTGCGCGACGAAGCGGTAACTCGTGCCGTGAAACCCGTAACGCCGAATGCCGTGTTGCGCGGCGAGTTGCGCATCAATTGCGTAGGTGAACGCTTCGGGCGGCATCGACTGGTGGAATGCGGTATCGAACACGGCGACATGCGGCACGTTGGGCAGAACCGAGCGGGCTGCTTGGATGCCCTGCAGATTTGCCGGATTATGCAGCGGCGCGAGCGCACTGAGGTCTGCAATCGCGGCCTCCACTTCGTCGTCGATGACTACGGGCTCCGCAAAACGGTTACCGCCGTGCACGACTCGGTGCCCCACCGCGCCAATGCCCGTGGCGAGCTCGCCCAGCCGATCGAGCACCAGGCGCATACCGTGAGCGTGGTCGGCAGCGTCACCGCCGGGCTCGCCAATTCTCTCCAGCGCGCCGCGCAGTACAGCTTCACCACTGGCTGCGTCAACGAGCTGATACTTGATTGAACTAGAGCCGGCGTTGACGACGAAGACCCGCATCAGGTGCGCTGCGCTTGAATGGCAGTAATGGCGACCGTGTTGATGATGTCGCTCACGAGGGCTCCGCGACTGAGGTCGTTGACGGGCTTGCGAAGTCCCTGCAATACCGGGCCGATGGCGACTGCGCCGGCAGAACGTTGCACAGCTTTGTAGGTGTTGTTGCCGGTGTTGAGGTCAGGAAAGACGAAGACGGTCGCATGGCCTGCCACCGGGGATCCCGGCATTTTGGCCGCGGCAACACTGGGCTCAGCTGCCGCGTCGTACTGCATGGGCCCGTCGACCAATAGTTCGGGGGCACGCTCACGCACGAGCTGGGTCGCTGCCCGCACCTTGTCGACGTCATCGCCCGAGCCCGATTCCCCCGTCGAATACGACAGCATCGCCACTCGAGGTTCAATAGCGAACTGTGCCGCCGTCGCTGCCGAGCTGACGGCAATGTCGGCAAGCTGCTCAGCTGTCGGGTCAGGTATCACGGCGCAGTCGCCGTAGACCAGCACGCGATCAGCGAGCGCCATCAGAAACACGCTGGATACGACGCTCACGCCAGGGTCAGTTTTGATGATCTCAAAGCTTGGACGAATGGTGTGCGCCGTCGTGTGCGCTGCACCCGAGACCATGCCGTCGGCGAGACCCAGGTGCACCATCATGGTGCCGAAATAGCTCACGTCGGTGACAACATCGCGGGCAGTCTCGTAGCTGACACCCTTGTGCTCGCGTAACCGCACGTACTCGTGCGCAAACCGATGCCGCAAGTCTTCATCGAACGGGCTCAGGATGCTCGCCGCACCCACATCAAGCCCCAGCTCTGCCGCGCGCGCGCGCACCGCCTGCTCGTCACCGAGAATCGTCAGTTCGCAAACGCCGCGCTGCAGCAGTGTGCTGGCTGCGCGCAGCACACGATCATCGTCACCCTCGGGCAACACGATGTGCTTGCGGTCAGATCGCGCGCGCTCTAGCAGGTCGTGCTCAAACATCAGCGGGGTGACCACGTCGGGCCGCGCCACCTCAAGCCGGTCAAGCAGTGCGCCCGCGTCAATGTGTTTTTCCCACAGGCTCAGCGCCGTGTCGTATTTACGTTGGCTATCTGCCGCGAGCCGACCGCGGGCATCCATCATCGCCAGCACCGTGTCGTAGGTGCCGCTCTGCACAGTAATGATCGGCAGGCTGGGGTCGAGTCCGTCGATGAGGCTTTGTACGGCATCCGGAGTATCGAAACCGCCGTACAGCATGATCGCCGCCACGCTCGGAAAAGTGTCGCTCGCGTGCGCCATCAGTACAGCCAGCAACACGTCTGAACGGTCGCCGGGCACAAGAACGACGGCGCCCTCAGTGAGGCGGGGCAAAACGTTTTCCATGCTCATCGCCGCGACCACTGCTCCGAGAACTTCACGATGCAACAGCTCGGGATCGCCGCTCAGAAAGGTTCCGTCGCAGGCCGCCATGACGGCTGAGACTGTGGGGGCAATAAGAAAACGGTCTTCTGGGATAGCGCCGACGAGAGCGTCGGGGGCCAGTTGCGAGAGCACCTGCACGATGTCATCGAGTCGTGCAGGGTCGGCGCGGTTGACGATAACGCCGAGCACCTGCGCGTGCTCACTGTGCAGCTCAGCCAGCGCGACCTCACCCGCGCGACGGAGGTCATCGGGTGTACGTGCCCCCGGGTCGGAAAGCCCACCGCCACTGGTCTCGTTCGAGTCGCGGCCACCTAGTACCAGCAGCACCGGAGCCCCCAGGTTGGCGGCAGCGCGGGCGTTGACGCTCAACTCGGTGGGGCTCGACACGTCGGTATAGTCGCTGCCGACGATGACTACCGCATCACACTGCTGCTCGACACGGTGATAGCGCTCGACGATTGCTGCCAGCGCAGCCTCCGGGTCGGCGTGCACTTCGTCGTAGCCGACGCCCACGCTGTCGTCGTACCCCACCTCGACGCCGTCGTGGGCAAGCAGCACCTCGAGTACGTAGTCTCGCTCGTCGCGCGAACGGGCAATCGGCCGAAAGACTCCGACGCGTTGGCCGCGCCGCACCAGCGCATCAACAACGCCCAGGGCGACGGTTGATTTACCCGAATTGCCTTCGGCTGAGGTGATGTAAAGGCTGCGAGACATTACGCCCAGTTTAGATGCGGAGAGCCGCTGGCGGGTTGCTGTGTACGGAGGGACCAGATGCGGAGGGCGACGAGAGTTGAACATGAAAAAGACTCCTCGCGCACCCGCCAGAGCCCGGTTACCCTTGCTGCATTTCTGCCCTGGGGGAGTTGGCCTGGGTGACGTCACGCGAGGAGCCACTCCCAGCCTACCGCGGGTGCGCCGCGCGCCCGCGCGTGAGTTCGGCAGTTCGGTGGCGCTGGTTACGCGAGGCCGGCAGCGCTGGTGAGGGGCGGCGCCAGCGGGCCGGTACCATGATGAGGTCGCACCCGCGTCTCTGGCACTGTCGAGAAATTCGGGCGCAACGCCCGGAGAATTCGCCTAGTGGCCTATGGCGCACGCTTGGAAAGCGTGTTGGGTGCAAGCCCTCGGGGGTTCGAATCCCCCATTCTCCGCCACTTACTTCACCGCCGTGCTAGCGCGCTACTCGCGCGATCACCGCCGCGCGCCAACATCCGCGCGCCGACACCGACTCGCCGAGAGTGCGGTTTCTGTCGAAAAGCGTGGTGCGCCAAGGCCTTCTCGACACAAACGGCAGATTCGACGGGCGCCGGGCGGCGGAGGGCGGGCGGCGGGCGGCGGGCGGCGGGCGGCGGGCGGCGGGCGGCGGCGGCCCCCGCACCAACGCCCGCTAGCGCGGCACCGCGTTACGCGACGAAGCGGTGCTCGATCGCCGCCAGCAGGGTGCGCAGTGATGCCCCGGTCGCGCCCTCAGCGAGGTACCCGTAGGCGGGGCCCTCATTGACGGCAGCCCCGGCAATGTCGAGGTGCGCCCACGGAATTTTTGTCACACCGTCGGCGAGAGTGCCAACAAACTCGCGCAAGAAGATGCCGGCGACCAGCATCCCGCCATCGCGGTTACCCACCTTGACGTTGGCCATATCCGCGAACCGTGAGTCGAGGTTGCCGCGCAACTCTTCAGGTAATGGCATGTGCCAGTGCGCCTCGCCCGTCAGTTCGCCGGCCGCGACGATCGCGCCGGCCAGCGCTTCGTCGCCCATCACTCCGACGGTGCGGCGACCCAACGCGACGATGGCAGCCCCGGTGAGGGTCGCAACATCGATGAGGGCATCAGGATGCTCTTCACTGGCCAACACCAGGCCATCAGCCATGACCAACCGGCCCTCGGCGTCAGTGTTCAACACTTCGACGGTGGTGCCGCCGCGAATCGTCAGTACGTCGTTGACTCGAATCGCCGTCGACGAGATCATGTTCTCGGCAACGCACAACCATGCGGTCAAACGCACCGGCACCTGCAACCGCGCGGCGGTGAGCACCAGCCCCAGAACGACGGCGGCGCCACCCATGTCGTTTTGCATGCCACTCATGGCCTCGGCGGGTTTCAGTGAGTAGCCGCCCGTGTCATAGGTGATGCCTTTGCCCACCAGGGCGACGTGCTTTTTGGCGCCCTGTGGCGCATACGAAACTTTCACCAGGCGCGGAGGCCGTGACGACCCCTGCCCTACACCGGCGATGCCACCGCAGCCCTCGGCGAGCAGCCGCTTTTCATCCCACACCTCAACAGTGACTGCCCCACCAGCGCCCTCAGCCGCGGCGACTGCGGCGTCGGCGAGCGCCTGCGGAAAAAGGTCGCCGCCCGAACGGTTGGTCAAATCTCGAACCAGTGCGACCTGTTCAGCAATGATGCGGATGCGCTCGATTGACTCGGCGGTGACGGTGGCCGTCGCGCCCGATGTCGTGCCCTGTGTCGTGCCCTGTGCTTCCGTCTCAGTCAGGCACAGTGTCACCGCGGCGACGGGCGCCTTCACGGCGGCGGCAGTCTTGTGGCGATAGTTCGTAAACGAGTAGGCCGCAATGCTCGCGCCCTCGACCATTGCGTGGACGTGAGCCGGATCATCCAAACCAAAAGCGAGCGCCAGGCTCGAAGCGCCGGCCAGTTGCCTCACTGCAGAACCGGCCGCGCGACGAGCAGAGTCGGGCGTCACCGCTTTACCGATGCCGACCAGTGCCACGCCCGCACGAGAGCCGTCGAGGTATGCCACTCGCAGCAGTTCATCCGCTTTTCCGGTGGCGCCCAGCGTCACCAGCTGCTCCTGCAGGTACGCCAACGAAGGGTGGCCGACCAGCTGCGGACCATCGGCGCCCAGCCGCACCGCGGCCACCACGATGTCAACGTCAAGCTGGGCAGGCGCGTGGAATGACGTGGAGACGGTCAGGCTGGTCATGGGGATCCGTTTCTGAGGTGGGGAGTGTGGAGTTTGGGGCAATGTCCGGCGGCGATGGTCGGTGTGATGTTCGGTGCCTTGCTGAGCCAATGCGCGTCAGCACCGCAGATTCGCGCGCCAAGCCCCTGAATTTTACCCCGCCGGATCGGCTAAGAGCCGGGCGAAGGCAAGTTCTGCCGCGCCGAGCACGATGACCTGCGGGTTCAGGACGTTGACGGCGTTGCGCAGAGCTGTGCTCAGTAGGGCCGCTCTGTTGACCACCGATTCAAGGCTGCCCGACTCTGGGTCGTCGTAGGTAGAGCCGGCACTGTCAACCCGAATGTGACCAAACTCTCCGGCGAACCCGCCGGAACCCGATATCGGGCGGCCTCCTGCGATGACGCCCCCGCCGATTCCACTGGCGCCACCGTTGAGATAAACGAGTTCGCTTCGACCTCGGCCAGCACCGAAAATGAATTCGGCCACGAGATTCGTCGCCAGTACGGCGCGCGCGCCTAGTTCGCCGGCTCGCGCTCCTGCAAGCCCCAGGCCTGGCCGTAGCCGCCCTCGCTTTCGGCGAGCGCCATCAGGTCGAGGAACGGTTTCGCGTCAAACGCTTCGGGGCCGAGCACGCCCGCGCCGCTCCACGCCCCGGTCGCAAGCAACTCGAGCGCAATCACCGGATTGAGTGCGGTCTGCCACACAACGCACTGGCTCTCATATTCGGCCATCGTCCACTCGTTGTCGCTCACGTGATACAGGTACACGTCGCGGGGTTCGCCGTCGAGCCCGAGCCCGGTCACCCAGACGCCCGCGCAAGTTTTGCCGGTCATCCGGGGCCCCAAGGTGGCCGGATCGGGTAGACCCGCCGCAACGACGTCGCGGGGGCTCACCATGACGGGGCCGTCAGCCGAACGCACGCGAACAGGAGTCGTCTTATCGAGCCCGAGCTGGTTGAGGGTCTTCAAGATGCCAATGAATTCGTCGCCGAGCCCATACTTGAACGTGACCCGCTTCGCGTCGAGCCAGCGCGGCATGAGCAGCACTTCTTCGTGTTCAACGTTGACGCATTCGACTGGGCCGATGCCCTCCGGAAAGTCGAAGACTTCGGGCTCACTGAACGGGGGTGTCGTAAACCAGCCTTTGTCTTTCTCCCAGATGACGGGTGGGTTGAGGCACTCTTCAATCGTCGTCCAGATCGAGAACGAGGGGGCAAAGATTTCGTTACCGTCGTCATCGCGCACGACCAGGTTGGCGCCGTCACGGGTGCCGAGTTCGTCGATCTCACTGAAAAGATGGTCGGAGGCGTAGCGGGCGAAGACGTTGCTCAGCCCGGGTTCGACACCGATGCCCACCAGCGCTAGGCGGCCCGCGGCCTCCCAGTCGCCGGCGGCGGCAAACTGCTCGTCGCCGAGCTTGACTCCGGTGAGCGAGTGCGGTTGATCAGGATGCGGCAGTGACAGGCTCATCGCCATGTCGAGGTAGTCGGCGCCCGCGGCGAGTGCCCCGGCAAAAATGGTCGGCACGAACTTGGGTTCAACCGCATTCATGACGTGGGTGGCACCGTGCGCGCGAGCTACGGCGGTGACACTGTCAGCCTTCGATGCGTCAATCTGGGCGGCAACGAAACGGTCGCCCTGTGGGCCGTGCTTGCTCTCGAGCCATGCGATCGTGCGTTCGGCGCGGCCGAGGTCGTAGTCGCTGACGATGATGGTCTCAAAAAACGAGCGGCGAGCGGCGATCTTGGCAATCGCGTCGCCGACGCCACCGGCACCAACCAAAAGGATTCTCATGACCTCATAGTATCCAGCTGGACAACACAGCGACAGGGGGTCGGTGTGCGGCGTGCCGCACGATGCCCGTGACAGCACGACCCTCAGCGCGACAGTGCCGGTACCGTGCGCGGCTGCACGATGAACCACAGGCTCGCGATCGACACCAGGGAGGTAGCTGCCATTACCGCCCCCATGGGTACAGCGTTGGCAATGCCGAAGAGCCCCACGATCGGAGACAAGAGGCCAGCGAGTCCGAAGTTCATCGCGCCCAACACTGAGGCTGCCGTGCCCGCCTCTTTGCCGTGATTGGCCAGTGCGAGCGCCTGCACCATCGGAAAACCGAAACCGCAGGCGGTGATGAAGAACCACAGCGGTATGACGGTGCCCAAGAAACCGGCGCCCGCCAGATCGAGCACAATTATCGCGATGGCGGCCGTAAAAAGCACGATCGTTGAGACGCTCAGAATCCACTGCGGCGGGATGCGTTTAGCCAGCCGCGCGCTAATCTGCACTCCCGCGACAACACCAATGGAGTTGACCGCAAAAAGCAGACCGTACCCCTGCGGGTCGAGCCCGTACACGTCTTGAAAGAGAAAGGGTGAGGCTGAAAGGTACGCGAACAAGCCCGAGAACGACATGCCGCCGATGATGGCGACGCCGACGAAGACGCGGTCGGCGAACAGCACCCGATAGCGCTGCCGGAGGGTGGCGTGCCCGGGGTCGACCCGCCGCGCCGGGGGCAGCGTTTCGATAATAAACAGGCTCGCGGCAACGACGACCAGAACCCCGTAGCCGGCGAGCACGAAAAACAGACCCCGCCACGGCATCACTAAGAGCAGTTGCGAGCCGATGACTGGTGCCGCAATGGGTGCCAGGCCGTTTACGAGGGCGAGTCGCGAGAGCATGCGAACCAGTGGGTATCCGCCAAAAAGATCACGCACGGTGGCCATCGCAACGACGGCGCCCGCGGCCGCGCCAAACCCTTGCAGCACACGGAAGGCCAAAAGCCAGGCAAGGTCGGGGGCAAGCGCCACACCGAGGCTCGCGAGTATGTGCACGGTCGTCGCGAGAATGAGGGGCAGACGCCGGCCCACCCGGTCGCTCCACGGGCCGACCAACAGCTGACCGAATGCGAAGCCGAGGGTCGTCGCGGTCAGGGTGAGTTGAATGGCTGCCGTCGAGACCGCCAGGTCTGCCTCGATTTTAGGAAAGGCCGGCAGATACAGGTCGATCGTGAACGGCCCCAGGGCCGTCAGCGCCCCGAGAACGAGAATGTAGACAACCCGTTGCCGTCGAGTCAGCGAGTCACCGGGGTGCACAACCGTCGACACGCAGACAACTCCAGACGCGGGATGAGAGGGGGCCGGCCAACCGACCGGCCCCCCAGCTTAGGAGCTTCAGTATCTGAGCCGCTCCGGCAACGTCAGCTCAGCGCGCGACGCTGGCCCCGCTGCGGCGCTTGTTGTAGACGTCGAAGGCAACGGCGAGAAGCAACACGAGGCCCTTCACGGTCTGCTGCCATTCAATACCAATGCCCATGATTGACATGCCGTTGTTGAGCACGCCAATAATGAGACCGCCGATAATGGCGCCGCCGATGGTGCCGATACCGCCCTGCACGGCCGCCCCACCGATGAACGCGGCCGAGATGGCTTCAAGCTCGAACCCATCCCCAGCTTTCGGGCCGGCCAGGTTGAGGCGGGCGGTGAACACGAGGCCGGCGAGCGCGGCCAAGATGCCCATGTTGACAAACAGCCAAAAGTCGACCGACCGGGTCTTGACTCCCGACAGCTCGGCCGCACGACGGTTGCCGCCGACGGCGTAAATGTGCCGGCCGAAGACGGTGCGGTTGGCGACTACGCCGTAGATCATGACGAGGGCGGCCAGCACGACGAGCGTGACCGGGATGCCTTTATGGCTAGCAAGGGCGTAGGAGAAGAAGCCGATGCCCGCAGAGACGAAAGATATTTTCAGAATGAACCACACCGTTGGGTCAACCGCCTGCCCGTATTTCAGGCGACCGGCACGAGTTCGAGTCTGCTGCACGATGAGTCCCACGACCGCGAGCGCCCCGATCATCAGCGTGAACGCATCAATCTCGCCGCCGCCTAAGTCGACGGGCAGATCGATGAAGCCGTTGCCGAGTGCTCGGTACTCATCCGGAAACGATCCGATGTTCGAGTTGCCCAGGGTGATCAATGCCAGGCCGCGAAAGATAAGCATGCCGGCCAGCGTCACGATGAACGCGGGTATGCCCACGTAGGCGATCCAGAACCCCTGCCACGCGCCGACCAACGCCCCAATAACGAGGGCCCCAATGATGGCAAGCCACCACGGAAAGCCGAGGTCTCGAATCAGCACACCCGACACGGCGCCGATAAAGGCAGCGATCGAGCCCACCGAAAGGTCGATGTGGCCGGCGACGATAACCAGCACCATCCCGATGGCCAGGATCAAAATGTAGCCGTTCTGCACGACCAGATTCGAGAGGTTCTGCGGCACAAGCAGAACTCCGTTCGTGGTGATCGAGAACAGCACCACCACGGCAATCAGAGCAAGAAAAATGCCGTTCTTGCCAAGGTCGGTGAGGATGAGCTGCAGAGTGTGCGGCAGCGTGATTCCGGGCTTCTTCGCCGGGGCCTTCGTTGTGGTGTCAGACATTAGCGCTGCTTCTCCAGGGTCATAAGTTTGAGGAGGGCTTCGGGGGTGGCATCGGCCACGGGCATCTGGCCCGTGATCCGGCCCTCTGAAAGGGCGTAAATGCGGTCGCAGATGCCCAAAAGTTCGGGCAGTTCAGAAGAGATGACGATGATCGCTTTGCCGTCACTCGCGAGTCGATTGATGATCGTATAAATCTCGTACTTCGCTCCGACATCAATGCCGCGTGTGGGCTCGTCAAGAATGAGCACGTCAGGGTTGCTGTAGATCCACTTCGAGAGCACCACCTTCTGCTGGTTTCCGCCAGACAGCTGCCCCGCCTTAGTCATCACTGTGGGGCTCTTGATGTTCATGCTTTGCCGGTACTCGTTGGCAACTTTGTACTCTTCGTTGTCGTTGACAAGCCCGAGGGTCACCAGCTTGCGCAGTGACGCCATCGAGATGTTGCGCTTGATGTCTTCGATCAAGTTGAGGCCAAACATTTTGCGGTCTTCGGTGGCGTAGGCAATGCCATGGCGAATGGCCTCATCAACCGACCGAGTCTTGATCTCTTTTCCCCGCTTGAAAACCTTGCCGCTGATCCGGCTTCCGTAAGTTTGCCCAAACAGGCTCATCGCAAACTCGGTGCGACCGGCGCCCATCAGCCCGGCAATGCCCACGATTTCTCCCGCACGCACGTTGAGGTTGACGTTGTCGACCATGACCCGGTTGGGGTCTTGGGGGTGATGGGCCGTCCAGTTCTCAACGCGCAGCACTTCTTCACCAATGTGCGGCGTGTGGTCGGGGTAGCGATGTTCAAGGTCGCGCCCGACCATCCCCTTGATGATGCGGTCTTCGGTGACAGCGGCATGCTCAATGGTTTCAATGGTTTTGCCATCGCGAATGATCGTGACCGAGTCAGCCACTTTTTTGATCTCGTTGAGCTTGTGGCTGATGATGATCGAGGTGATGCCCTGGCCCTTGAGGTGCTGCATCAAATTGAGCAGGTGGTCAGAGTCGCTGTCGTTGAGCGCTGCAGTGGGCTCATCGAGAATGAGCAACTTGACCTTTTTTGAGAGTGCCTTAGCGATTTCGACCAACTGCTGCTTACCGACTCCGATGTCGATGATGCGACGCGTGGGGTCTTCATCGAGGCCGACCCTGGCGAGAAGTTTCTTCGCCTCAAGGTTGGTTTTCTGCCAGTCAATGAGGCCGAGGGGGCCTTTAATTTCGTTGTTAAGAAAAATGTTTTCGGCGATCGAGAGGTAGCGGCTCAGCGCAAGCTCTTGGTGAATGATGACGATGCCTTTGGCTTCGCTCGCTCGAATGTCGCGAAACTCGACGATCTCATCTTCGAAGACGATGTCGCCCTCGTAACTTCCGTGTGGGTACACCCCCGAGAGCACCTTCATGAGGGTCGATTTACCGGCACCGTTTTCACCGCAGATGGCGTGGATGCGCCCGCGTGCCACTTCGAGGGTCACGTCAGAGAGCGCCTTGACTCCCGGAAAAGTTTTAGTGATCGATCGCATCTCGAGGATGTTCTGGGTCACGTTCTGCCCGCTTCCTTGCGTGGTGAGGAAAAGTGTCGGTGGTGGGGAGCTTTATGAGGCTCCCCACCACCGGCGTGATTCAACTGCTGGTGGTGATGATGCCGGTCTACTTAGAGACCGAGCTCAGCAGCCGTCCAGTAGCCGGTGTCAACCAGAGCCGACTCCACGTTATCTGCCGTGACCGGAACCGGGCCAAGCAGGAACGACGGCACGACGAGCTTGCCGTTGTCATACGTGGTGGTGTCGTTGATCTCCGGCTCGCCGCCCTCGAGCAGCGCGACGGCCATACCAGCGGCAACCTTTGCAAGCTCACGGGTGTCTTTGAAGATCGTCGCGAACTGTTCGCCCGAGAGGATCGCCTTGACCGAGTCAACCTCGGCGTCTTGGCCCGAGATGACCGGAAAGTCGACGCCGACAACGTAGCCCGCGTCAGTCAGAGCCGAGATCATGCCACGGCTCAAACCGTCGTAGGGCGAAAGAACTGCGTCGACCTTGGTGCCGTCTGAGTAGTTCGCCGTCAGAAGGTCTTCCATGCGGCTCTGGGCGACTTCGCCATCCCAGCGCAACGTGGCGGCCTGCTCGATGTCAGTCTGACCCGACACCACAACGAGCGTTCCGTCGTCGATCAGCGGCTGGAGAATATCCATGGCGCCGTTGAAGAAGAAGAACGCGTTGTTGTCATCCAGCGAGCCAGCAAACAGCTCGATGTTGAAGGGTCCGGCCGGCGCGTCTGCGAGGGCAGTGCCCTCGAGGTCGGTGAGGCCGAGGCCGTTGAGCAGGGTCCAGGCCTGCTGCTGGCCGACGAGGAAGTTGTCGAACGTTGCGTAGTAGCTGACGTTCTCTGAGTCGCGGATCAGACGGTCGTAGGCGATGACCGGAATCTCGCTGTCGGCCGCAGTCTGCAGAACCTCGGTGAGGGTCGTGCCGTCGATCGCGGCGATGATCAGGGCTTCGACGCCCTTGGTGATCATGTTCTCGACCTGGCTGACCTGGGTGGGAATATCGTCTTCAGCGAACTGAAGGTCGACGGTGTAGCCGGCTGCTTCGAGCTCGGCCACGAGGGCGTCGCCGTCGGCGATCCAACGCTCTGATGAGCGGGTCGGCATGGCAACGCCGATGAGGCCGCCTTCGCCGTCGCCACCATCGGCAACCGGAGTGGCGCACGCCGCAAGACCGAAGGTCATTGCGCCGATGGCCACGGCCGAAAGAAGAAGGTTCTTCTTCACTGTGTGTGTCCTTTCATAGGGGGATGTGTGTGGTGCTGCGGTTCTCAACTCACCTGCGAGGTGTGAACCGTTCCCGGGGCGGGCCCCGGGAGGTTTAGGTGGTTGGCGTTGTGCTCGCGAGCCCTGCTCTGGTGAGCTCTGCGCTCATAAGCCCTGCGCCAGCCGGTAGTAGGCGGCGTTCGAACGCATATCGCGCACGAACCCCTCGAGCGTGGTGCTCTCGTCAATGACGAGCAGCTCGACGCCGGCCATCTGCGCGAAGTCTCGAAAGACGTCGACGCCGACCTGAGTGGTCATGACCGTGTGGTGGGCAGCCCCCGCCGTCAGCCAGGCTGAGGCGGAAGTGGTGAAGTCGGGTGCGGGTTTCCAGACCGCGTGGCCGACAGGCAAATGGGGCATCGGCTCGGGCAGCTCGATGTTTTCAACGACATTGGCGACGAGACGGAACCGATCGCGCATGTCGCTGAGGGCAACGACGACCGCCGGGCCTGCATCGGCGGTGAACACAAGACGTACGGGGTCTTCTTTGCCGCCGATGCCGAGCGGATGCACTTCAAGGCGCGGGGTTGATGTGGTGAGCGAGGGGCTGACCTCGAGCATGTGGGCGCCCAGAATGAGCTCGTTGCCGGGCTCCAAGTGGTACGTGTAGTCCTCCATGAGGGATGCACCACCGGGCAACCCGGCACCCATCACAGCGGCGGCGCGCACCAGGAGCGCGGTCTTCCAGTCGCCCTCGGCACCGAAGCCGTACCCGTCGGCCATGAGTCGCTGCACGGCCAGGCCGGGTAGTTGCCGCAGGTCGGCGAGGTCTTCGAACGAGGTGGTGAAGGCCGAGAAGTCACCGGCTTCGAGAAAGCCGCGCAGGCCGAGCTCGATCGCCGCGCCGTAGCGCAGCGATCCGTGACGAGCGGCACCGGGGTGCAGTTCGGCCGCAACGTCGTAGAGGTCGAGGTATTCGGCGACAAGGGAGTCGATGTCGGTGTTGGCCACGGCGTGCACGGCGTCGGCCAGCTCGGTCACGCCCCAGGTGTTGACCTGCACGCCAAAACGCAACTCCGCCTCAGTCTTATCACCCTCGGTGACGGCGACGTAGCGCATGTTGTCTCCGAAGCGCGCGAGCTTGAGCTCGTGCGTCGCATGCCAGCCAGCGGCGGCGCGGGCCCACACGGCGATGCGGTTGGTGACGGTCGGATTCGATACGTGGCCAACGACGGTCGTGCGGGCGACGCCGAGGCGCGAAACGATGTAGCCGAACTCGCGGTCGCCGTGCGCGGCCTGGTTCAAGTTCATGAAGTCGAAGTCGATCGTGGCGAAGGGCAGTGCAACGTTGGCCTGGGTGTGCAGGTGCAGTAGGGGCTTCTGCAGAGCGTCGAGGCCGGCGATCCACATCTTGGCCGGGCTGAAGGTGTGCATCCATGCCATCACGCCGATAACATTCGGCGCGGCGTTCGCTTCTTGCATGACCCGCTTGATACTCGCGCCGTCAACAAGGGTTGGCTTCCAGACGATCGACACGGGGATGCTCGACGCCGCCTGCAGGCCCGCGACAACCTGCTGCGATTGCTCGGCCACCTGGCGCAGCGTTTCGTCGCCGTACAGGTTTTGGCTTCCGGTGAGAAACCACACCTCGTAGGTTGAGAGGTTGGGCACGATACTGCGGGTCACGTCAGGGCTCCTTGGGGTAGCGCGTCGATTGCGCTGCGTTGAATTGCTAGCCCGGCCTCGTACTGCACGAGATAGGCGGCGAACCCGGCGGCGTCGCGCGGGTCAGGAGAGACGACGCTCGCGCTGTCGCTCGCGAAAACGTCGGCGTTGAGATAGTCGGCCAGGTTTCCGCCGCCGGCGGCCGTGAATGACGCCAGCGCAGCAATACCCCAGGCGCCCCCCTCTGAGGCGCTCTCAGCGACACCGACCGGGGCGTCGAGGGCGGCGGCGAGAAACCGTTGAGCGACTCCGGCGGTGCGAAAGAGCCCGCCGTGTGCCTGCATGCGCTCGATGGTGACGTCTTCGTCATGCAGTGCGCGCATGCCGAGACTGAGCGTGGCAAACACCCCGTAGATGAGCGCACGCATTGTGGCGGCCAGGGTGAGGCTGCTGTCGGGGGTACGCACAATCAGTGGGCGCCCCTCGGTGAGGTGCGCGATGGGCTCACCCGCCAGCTGGTTGTAGGCCAACACGCCACCAGAGTCGACGGCGCCGTCGAGAGCTTCGGTGAGCAGCAAACGGTACGCGTCGTCGGTGTCGACCGGTGACCCGGCGAGTTCGGCGAATCGGCGAAAAACGCCGACCCATTCGGCGAGCTCGCTTGTGCCGTTGTTGCAGTGCACCATGGCCACCGGATGCCCCGCCGGTGTCGCCACGACGTCGAGTTCAGGGTGCACCCGTTGCAGCGGATTCTCGAGCACGACCATGGCAAAAATGCTGGTTCCTGCGCTCACGTTGCCGGTGCCGGGTGCGACGGCGTTGGTGGCGACCATACCGGTTGCGGCATCGCCCTCGGGTGGGCAGAACACGGTGCCGGGGGCGAGTGTTCCGGTGGGGTCGAGCAGGGCAGCACCCTCGGCGGTGAGACTGCCTGCCTGGTGACCGGCGGGCAGGATCGGGGGCAGCATCGAGCGCAGCGGACTCTGGAGCGATGGCCGAGCGGCTTGCGACAAGCCACCGGAGCCGGCAAACCCGACCGCGGCTGCAGCGTCGTCGTACCGCTGAAGAAGTTCTGCGTCGTAGTCGTCACCGGCCGCATTGATGGGAAACATGCCGGAGGCGTCGCCGATGCCGAGCACGCGTCGGCCAGTGAGTTTCTCGTGCACGTAGCCGGCAAGGGTGGTGATGTGGTGAACCTGCAAGACGTGGCTTTCGGCGTTCAGCACCGCTTGGTGCAGGTGGGCGATCGACCAGCGCAGCGGAATGTTCACGCCGAAAAGCTCGGTGAGTTCGGCCGCCGCTGGGCCCGTGCTGGTGTTGCGCCAGGTGCGAAATGGCACCAGCAGCTGATCGGCCGCATCAAAGGCCACATAGCCGTGCATCATGGCCGAGATGCCCATTGCGGCAAATGAGGTCGGGGCGACTCCGTGGCGGTGAAGTGCGTCGGCAAGTACAGCGGCGTAGGCACCCTGCAGGCCAGCCCAGACATCGGCGAGTGCGTAGGTCCACACGCCGTCGACCAGGTGGTTTTGCCACTCGTGTGAACCGGTCGCCAGCACATCATTGGGATTGGCACCGACCAGGCAGGCCTTGATGCGCGTCGAACCGAGTTCGATGCCGAGAACCGCGTACCCCTCAGCGATCACGCTGGCCGGGCTGGCGTTGCGAGCGACGCTGGCATTCATCGGATGGCACCAAGCCGTTCGGCGGCGCTCGCTTGGCCGTACACGTGTTGGTAGCGGTCGAACAGTGCGTCGATGGCGTCGTCGGCAATGGGGATAAGCTCGCCGCCCTGACGTGCAATGTGCACGGTGCGCGCAACATCTTCGACCATGACGGCGGCTTTCACAGCGTCGCGCGCGGAAGAACCGATCGTGAAGGGGCCGTGGTTTTGCATGAGCACCGCGCGCGAGCGGTGCCCGGTGAGAGTGTCGACAATGCCCCGGCCGATGGAGTCATCACCGATGATGGCGAAAGGCCCGACCGGAATGTCGCCGCCGAACTCATCAGCCATGGCTGTGATCACGCACGGAATGGCTTCGGCCCTCGCCGCCCACGCTGTGGCGTAGGTGGAGTGTGTGTGCACCACCCCGCCCACCTGTGGCATGTGGCGGTATACGTAGGCGTGCGCCGCAGTATCGCTTGAAGGGCTGCGTTCGCTGCCGGGAGTGTCGGGAACAACCTCGCCGTCAAGGGTGCACAGAATCATGCTTGAGGCATCGAGGTCGTCGTAGTCGACGCCGCTGGGCTTGATGACGAAGAGGTCTGCGCCCGGCACTCGACCCGAGACGTTGCCTCCGGTCCATACGACGAGTCCGTAGCGCACGAGCTCGCCGTGGAGGGCTGCCACTTCGTCACGCACGCGGGCCACGGCCACCTGCACCTCGGGGCTGAGCGCGGTCACGCGATCGCCTCGTCGGCTCGGGGGGCGAGACTGCTCACTAGTGACCTCATCGTCAGGGTGCGGGTATATCGAGGGGGGTTCGGGATGCGGGATGCGGGATGCGGGATGCGCGCTCGGTTTCAGGTGCCGCGTAGATCACAAATGTGACCGTTCACATGGAACCCTGTTTACTAAACGTCATCGACGTAGCAGTGTCAAGTCGCTAGCGGTTTACGGCGGTCACAAGTCAGTAACAACCGCGCCCACGGTCAAAACACAACTACGGCCACGGCCCGCAGGTGGGGTTTTTGCGTGCACCGCTCACACCAGAGGGGCGGTCGAGCTGCGAACAATAAGCTCAGGTTGCACGGGGTCGTGGCTCAGGCCGGTGTCACCGCGCAGCTCACCGAGCAGAAGAGCTACTGCTCGGCGGCCGATCTCGGTGAAGTTTTGCCGCACGGTCGTCAGGGGCGGAGCAAAGTGTGCTGACTCCGGAATGTCGTCAAAGCCGACGATCGAGATGTCGCCGGGAACACTCAGCCCCCACTCTCGGCAGGCGTGCATGAACCCGAGGGCCATCTGGTCGTTGCCGATAAAGGCTGCCGTGAAATCGCGGTACCGCAATAGCTCCAGGCCGGCGTAGTACCCGAACGACGCCGTCCAGTCGCCAAGAACTGGTGCGCGCGTTTGCAGGTCTGCTTCGCTGAGTTCGCGCAAGAAACCCTGCATGCGCGCCTCGGCTTCGATCCAGTCTTGCGGCCCTGAAATGTGCACGATATCGGTGTGCCCGAGGTCAATGAGGTGGCGAGTTGCTAGGCGTGCACCCAGCACCTGGTCAACCCACAGTGAGTGCGAGGTGTCGGATCCGGTGGCTTCCAGCGAGACAAAGGGCACGCCGACCTGCAGATCGTGGATTGCCTCAAAAACCCGCACCTGGGGGGCGAGAACAATGAGTGCTTCAACAGCTTGGCTCAGCAAATAGTCGAGCCCGCTCTTGATCGAGGCGTAATCGTTTGACGTGATGTTCGTGATCGACAGTCGGTAGCCAGCCTCACGCGCAGCCGTCTCGATTGCTTGAATGCTCGTTTGTGGGCCGTAGTGCACGGTTTGGGCCGCAAGTACACCAATGGTTCGTGAGCGGCTGGTGACCAGGGCTCGCGCCGCCTGATTGGGCCGATACCCGAGCTCGTCGATGGCCGTACGCACCCGATCGCGAGTCTCGGGCCTAATCTGCGTGCTGTCATTCAGCACGCGCGAGACCGTCTGGTAAGAAACCCCGGCGACACGGGCAACATCGCGAATGTTCGGTGCCCGAACACGGTCGGATTCAGTCGTCCGTTCCGTGGGGGTGTTCATCAACATCCGATCGGGTCGCGATGTGTACGTTCACACCGGCATTCTCAATTATGCACCTGGCCACGCGCAGGGCCCCGAACTAGACTGGGGCTCTTCGCGGGTTGGCGACCGGTTAACCCGGTGAGAGGAGCCCGATGTTGCACACAGATATTCCTACCCCCGCAGAACTGCGCGACCTGGCCTCGACACGTTCGCCACACTGCGTGTCGATTTACCTGGCGACGAGCCCCCTCGCGCCCGAGGCCGAGCGGTCGCGCATGCAGCTGGGCAACGAGCTCAAATTGGCGATTGGGCAGCTTGAGGCAGCCGGTGCCTCAACTGACGACATCGCTGGCATACACGATGCGATCATGAGCCTCATCGACGACCAATTCTTCTGGACCTACCAATCGCACAGCCTCGTCATCTTCGCAACACCCGAGCGACTGCTGACCTACCGCATTCCCAACCAGCTGCTCGCGAGTGCGCATGTCTCTGACCGCTTTCATCTGAAGCCGTTGCTGCGCGCAACCAGCTTTCCGCAGGCCGCCTTCGTGCTGGCGCTCTCGCAGAACTCGGTGCGATTCGTCGAGGTCACTATCGAGGGCACCGCCGACGAGATTGCCGTCGGCGACCTGCCGGTCGACGCGTCGCACATCTTCGCAACCCGCGCAGACAACGGGTCAGCCCGACTCGCTGGCGCCGAGGGTGAGAAAACCCTGCTCGGCCACTACGCGAGACAGGTCGACGACGCGATTCGCCCACACCTCAACGGCCTCCAGGTGCCCCTCATCGTTGCGGCTGCCGAGCCTCTGGCGAGCATCTATCGCAACACCACTCGCTCTCATATGCTGGCGCACGAAACCATTGACGGCAACGCCGAGACTATGAGCGCAAACGAACTCGCCGCCGCGGCGCGGCCGATTCTCGATCGACTCTATGTTGACGAGGTTGCCTCGTTGGGCACGCGTGTTGCCGATGCGATTGGCACCGGTTCAGGCAGCGCCGACCTCAGTGACCTTGCCCGGGCAGCCACCTATGGCGCCATCAGCACACTCATGGTCGACATCGACCGCTCTATCTCGGGCTTTATCGACGAGCAGTCGGGTGTTGTCACGCTCACCGACACGGCCGACGCCACCGATTACGGGGTCGTCGACGAGATAGCGCGACGGGCACTGCTGACCGGGGCTCGCGTCGTTGCGGTGCGGGGCGACGACATGCCCGAGGGCGCAGCGGCGGCCGGCATCATGAGATTCGCCGTCTAAGAACCGCAACGAGTCGTCTCGCGCGCCCTGCCGCTACAGGGCTGCGAGCGACTGCTGTACGTCGGCCAGTAGGTCGGTGGCATCTTCGATACCCACCGACAGGCGAACAATCGCGTCACTCACCTCAAGGTCAGTGCCCCGCACCGAGGCATGCGTCATCTCGCTGGGGTAGTTGACGAGCGACTCGACGCCACCCAGCGACTCAGCCAGACTGAAGACGTGCAGGCCCTCGGCGAAGGCGCGAGCAGCTGCGGCTCCCCCGGCGAACTCGAGCGACAGCATCCCGCCGAAGCTTCGCATTTGACGCGCCGCCAGCTCGTGGCCGGGGTGTTCAGGTAGGCCCGGGTAATACACCCGGGTCACGGCAGGGTGTCCGTTGATGGCTTCGGCGATGGTCTGGGCGTTTGAGCTGTGGCGATCCATGCGCACGGCGAGAGTTTTGATGCCGCGGGTGGTGAGCCAGGCATCCATCGGCCCTGACACTGCGCCCGCCGCAAACTGGTGAAATTGCACCTGCTCGGCCAGCTCAAGATTATTGGTGATGACTGCCCCGCCCAGCACGTCAGAGTGGCCACCGAGGTACTTCGTGGTCGAGTGCACAACCACGTCGGCGCCCAGCATGAGGGGCTGCTGCAGGTAGGGCGTGGCAAAAGTGTTGTCGACCACGACAAGGGCACCGACCGCGTGCGCCAATTCGGCGAGCGCCGTGATGTCAGTGATTTTCATCATCGGATTGCTAGGCGTTTCGAGCCAGAGCACACGGGGCCGCAAGCTCTCAAGAGCAGCGCGAGTCGCTTCGAGGTCGCTCAACTCAATCGTCGTCAGGCCCACTTGCCAGCGACCAAAGATGCGGCGCACCAGTCGATGGGTGCCGCCGTAGACGTCGTTACCCATGAGTACGTGATCGCCGGGGCTGAGCACGGCGCGCAGCAGGGCGTCTTCACCGGCCAGGCCTGACGCGAAACTAAACGCTTTTGCCCCGAATTCCAGCGAAGCCAACTGCTCTTGCAGCGCATCACGCGTCGGGTTACCGCCACGGGCGTACTCGTAGCCACCGTGCAAATCGCCAATCGACCGCTGCACAAAGGTAGACGTGAGATACACCGGTGGCGTGACCGCACCCGTGGTCGGGTCGAACGCTTGACCGGCGTGAATTGCTCGCGTCGCAAAACCCTGCGCGGCGTGCGGATCGGTGGGTTCAGCGGTGTCAACGGCGTGATGTGTGGCCTCAGGTGTTGCAGCGTCGGGGTCGATCATGGGTGTCCTCCGGATAGTGCGGTGATCAGATCAGTGCGATTGAGCAGGCCAACAGGGTTTCCGCCATCGAGCACGAGCAGGGTTTCCGGATGCTGCCCGCCGGGCCCTCGATCGCCCAAGCGTTGCCCCGCCGACGCAAGGCTCTCGTGTGCCCCGACGAAGGGCAG
>Ga0306872_100286_pt1 | contig 20937 bp, 15 predicted proteins | sample AntRauMeHopE1498_FD_190455 | JGI IMG/M metagenome (GOLD analysis project Ga0306872, IMG submission 190455) | Saline lake microbial communities from Rauer Islands, Antarctica - Metagenome Hop E1 #498 (v2) (version 2) | ecosystem: Environmental > Aquatic > Non-marine Saline and Alkaline > Saline ...
CTTGCATGCCGGAGATCTTATTATTGTTAATAGAACCTATATGAGTGAAGATGAGCTATTTTTGGCAAATGGGGAGTTCGGTGTTATAAAATCGATCTCAAAATTTGAAGAGCTTGCTGGTTTAAATTTTGCCACTGCTGAAATAGAGTTTGAGAATGCTCAGGGTAGGGCCTACAGGCATAAATCAAAGATATTATTAGATACATTGATGAATCCGATGGCTAGAGTTGATTATGAAAAATCTAAGGCACTGTACGGAGAAAGAATTAGGAAAAACAAGCATTTTCGTAAACGCAAGGATAAGCGCTTTGACTCTTACCTTAATGCTTTGCACGTTAAATATGGCTATGCTATAACCTGCCACAAGGCACAAGGTGGTGAATGGGAAGAGGTTATAATACACCCCATTGTGCCTCCTAGAATGAATAGCGACCATAGTCGCTGGTTGTACACAGCCATAACAAGAGCAAAAAAGATGCTCTATAGCTTCAAAAAAACATCTTATAACAATAAATAACAAGGCCTTGAAAAATTACCTAACCACACCTATAATTTTATTAATATTTTTGGCTTTTTGCAGCTCACAACTATATGCTCAACAGGCAGATGCATTTAAATTGTTTAATGAAAAAGGGAGAAGAATTTCCTACAAAAAGATGGTTAAGTCTTTAGCTAAAGCAGATGTTATTTTGTTTGGCGAGCTACATAATGATCCAATTGCACATTATTTGCAGAGGAAATTAATTGAAGATTTAGCCAATAGAAAAGATAATCGGTTAATTCTCGGTGCTGAAATGTTTGAAGCTGATAATCAAAAAGGTCTTTCAGATTTTATGTCTGATAAAATTGACTATGAAACTTATGCAAAAGAAGTCAGATTATGGCCTAATTACGACACAGATTACCACCCTTTGGTTGAATTTGCAAAAGAGCGAGAACTGCCATTCATAGCTACAAATGTTCCTAGAAGGTTTGCAAGCATGGTCTATAGAGGTGGTTTTGAAGTTTTAACGGGTTTATCAGAAGAAGAGAAAGCTTGGGTCGCTACACAACCAGTGCCGTATGATCCAACGCTGCCTGGCTATGTTAAAATGTTAGAAATGGGTGGTATGGGAGCCTCAAACCACAGCAATGAAAACTTCCCGAAGGCCCAAGCAATTAAAGATGCGACCATGGCTTATTTCATTGGTAAGAATATGGTAGACAATAAGTTGTTTATACATTTTAATGGTAGTTATCACTCTGATAATTTTGAGGGAATTGCTTGGTATCTAAATGAGTATAGACCAGAGTTGAAAGTTGTAACTATTACAACCGTAATGGAGCCAAATCCAAAAAAATTGATTGCTGAGAATAAAGATAAAGCGCACTTTACTATAGCTGTAGATGAAAAAATGACAAGAACTTATTAAATAATTGTTTTTACTTGCTTTTAAATAACCTTTAATGGTTTCTTAACTATATTGTAACTTATCACGAACGAGATATATAGATTGGAGAAATATGACCTTTCCTGTTATTTTAGATCATCTCAGTGATGGAGTACAAATAAGCGATTTATCTGGCAAGATTCTGTATATGAACCAAGTATCTAGAGACCGACTTGGAATTGCTATAGAAGATATGCAACACGTTTATGTTCAAACATTTGAACCTCTCTTTTTTGAGGGAGCTAAATGGCTAGAACATATTGAAGAGTTGCGAAATACTGAAAAATTAGTCATTCGGTCAAAAAATATTAATCATAGAACCAAAACGGAAATTCCTGTTGAGGTAACTGTAAGGCTTACAGTATTTAATTATCAAGAAGTTATCATTGCCGTTTCGAGAGATCTTAGTGAACGCCTTCAAAATGAAAAGCTAACGCAGCAGAAAGTTCAATTACAAGAACTACTAATGGAAATCTCCTCGACCTACATAAATTTAGCTCCAGGAAATTTTAATCAAACACTAAACAACTCATTAGCAAAAATAGGACGATTTGTTGGGGCTGATAGAGCTTACATATTTGAATATAATTTTTCAGAAAATACAGCGACCAATACTCACGAATGGTGTGCTAAAAGAATATCTCCCGAAATAGATAACTTACAGCAAGTTACTTTAGATTTTGTCATAGATTGGCCTTCTAAACATAGAAAGGGTGAAGAGATTTTAATTAATGATGTTTCTAAAATTTCAGAGCCAACAAAAACTTTACTTCAAAGTCAAGGTATAAAGAGTTGCATAACTATCCCCTTACTTTGGTTAAATGATTGTGTTGGCTTTATTGGTTTCGATCAGGTAAATACGCGTAGATCATTTTCTGAGCAGGAGGTAGATTTATTATGGCTTTTTAGCAAAATGATTATGTTGGTGAAAAATAAAATACATGACCAACGCAGAATGCAGAATCTGTTAAGCACTACAACAAAGCAATACAACAGATTATCTGAATACGCTTTCATAACTTCACACAATGTCCGTTCTTCAGTTGCTAATATATTAGGCTTGGTTAACTTACTACAACTAGAAGATAGCTCTAGCGAACTGGTTAAACATATAGATAAATCTACGAAAGAGTTAGATACCATATTAAAGCATATTAATGAATTGCTAAATATTGAATTTAGTCATAAATCATTATCTAAAAGTTCTTGTAATTTATATCAAACATTCGAGAGAGTAATAAACCTGAACAAAACACTAATTATTGAGAAGGGTGCTGCTATTGAATTATCTATTGATAATAATATAAATGTTGGCGCATATCCAGCTTATCTAGATAGCATTTTATTCAATATTTTTAATAATGCGTTGATTTATGGTTTAACTCATACAAATAAAAAAATATCGATATCAGCTTTAGACGGCAACGATGAATTGATAATTATTAAAATTACAGATTATGGATGTGGGCTTGATTTAGAGGAAATCGGAAGCAAAATATTTGGAATGGGATATCAATTTCATCAACTTAAAGTTGGGCAAGGCTTTGGTTTATTTATATCTAAACGACAATTAGAGTCTATGGGCGGACATATTGATGTAATAAGTGAGCCAGGCAAAGGAAGTACTTTCATAATTACTTTAAAGAGGTTTAAAGAAGAAATTAATAATTCTTAAAATTCTATTATTTGACCTTTTCTTCTAATAACTTCGATGAAATTTGTGACTCTTTTGCGAATATTTTCATCTATAAAACTATCGTTATTTTGTATCAAATTATAAAGTTTGAGTTGAGCCAACTCAAAACTATAAAATTTTTTGTTATATCTATCTCTAAAATTATCTAGAGCTTTTATAAAATCTTCTTTAGTTTCGATTTTTGTACTCATAATTAATCTACCATTATATTTACTAGTTTGAGGGAACCCACACAATTTTGCCTTCTCTGTTGATATAACCAAACCAAATATCAGTGTTTTGATTTTCCAAAACAATAGTTCGATATATTTTTGCTAATCCATTTTCATAGCTATCTATCTGCTCATAGGTTGGCTCAACTATCCAATTTCCCGTTTTATCTATAACGCCATATCTATCATTTAGTCGAACTACTGCCCTATCTTCAGAAAAAGTCATAGCTTCATCAAATTGTTCAGATATAACCATTTTTCCATCTGTATTTATATACCCAAAGGAATTTGAAGCCTGTCTTACAGCAGCCATTCCCTGACTAAATACGTCCGCCGCTATATACTGTGGATTTAATGCAATACTACCATCTGTTGAAATATAGGCCCATCTATCGCTGATTTTCACAGCTGCTAAATTGTCAGAAAAAACCTTAGCATCTGCATAATTAATCGGAATAACCGTTTCGATTTTATCATTTAAGTAGCCATACATATTCTGGTCTTTCACTAAAGCTCTACCATTTTTAAAATCAGTATTCTCGTGTTCATCCATTCCATTTGCGGCTAAATCTGCTTTCAACTCAACGCCTTCTTTATTAATATAGAACCAGTTTCTAAAATCTAAACTTCTAACAAAAGAGCGGTCTTCACTGAAAGAAGTAACAGATCTAAATCTTGGATTTATGACTACTTCCCCCCTAGTATTTATGAATCCCCATCTACCTTGAATTCTAATAGGAGCAAGCCCGTTTTTGAAAGATCTGAGCTCTTGGAAGCTGCCCATTCCATCAATTTCAATGTCACCTTCATCGTCTATAAAATGCCATCTGTTTGAAAAGCGTACAGCTGCCAGCCCTTCAGAAAAGGCATAGGCAAATTGAAATTTTGGCTCAATAACCATTCGCCCTGTCTGATCAATAAAGCCGTATTGGTTATTAACTTTGACAGGAAAAAGCGCATTGTTATTTGAATCTTTTTCATTACCAATTCCTAATTCGTCACAGGAACCAATAAAGCCAAATATCAATAATAGAATCCATAATAGCTGAAATCTGCCCATTGCAGCGCTATTTACTTTGCTGGAAACCATACATACGCTCCTTCTTGATTTATGTAACCTATTCTTCTATCGTTTTCACTTCCTATAGTGACCATTGCTAAGCCCTTATTAAATGACTTTACTTCTATAAAAGATTGAGTTAAAAGCAATTGCCCCTGCTTTTGATTTATGAAATACCATGAGTTTCCAATTTCAACGGCAGCAAACCCATCGTTAAAATCGTAGGCATCATCAAATTGTGGCTGAACCAGTACTTCTCCTTTTGTATTTATAAAACCCACAAAATTATCTAAGGTAATTCGTGCTCGTTTTTCAGAGAAAGTAGCAGCTTCCTCATATTGAATTGGGATTTCTAAAGCACCTTCTGTATTCAAATATCCCCAACCTTCATTGGTTTGTACAGGAGCAAGACCGGCATTAAAGTCGCCTAAAAATTGTACAGTAAAACTAGGTCTTAGTGTAACAGTCCCATTTTTATTAATAAAAGCCCAACCATTATCGTCTTCAATAGATGCTAAGCCATCAGAAAAATTATTTGCGGTATTTAGATTTACTGGAATTGCTAGTTTTCCACTAAAATCAATGTATCCCCATAGGCTTTGAACGCGAACAGCAGCTAAGCCATCAGCAAAGTTCTTCACGAAATCGTAAGTAGGTTCAACTGTTACGGTACCTTGCTGATTGATAAATCCCCATTTACCTGAATCATTTCTAAAGGCTGCTAAACCATCTTCTGTAAAATTGCTTACTTGAGGATAGGTCGGAGAAATAACCATCTCTTCCGTTTTAGTATCAATGAATCCCCAAAGAGAGCCTATTCTTACGGCTGCCATTAGACTATTTGCTGTAGGTGCAATGGCTTCATCAAATCGAGGCACAATTTTCATGGCTCCGCTTTGATCAATAAATCCCCATTTACCATTAAGTAATACTGGAATTAGCGATTGCTGAGTTTTTTCTGATTCGTTTTCGTTCGTTTCAAATAGCTCACATGATACTAGCAGTACTGCCAGACAAATCAGAGATAGTTGAAAAAATAGTCTATTAATTGTCATGTTGGTACGGTATCACTATTTAATTAGCGACATTTTACGTGTTAAAATCACGTCATTTACTTTTAAACGGTAAATATAGGTTCCTGAAGGCAATGCATTCGCATTAAAATAAGCGTTATGTTCACCCGCATTCAAGGTTTTATTTACCAGTTGTTCTATGCGCCTTCCTTGAATATCAAAGATTTCAAGTTGTACCAAACCCGCTTTTGTTAGGCCAAACGATATAGTTGTTTGAGGATTGAAAGGATTCGGGTAGTTCTGATTTAGGTAAGTTTTACTTGGTAATTGAGGGTCATTGCCGCTGTTAGTTATTGTTTGGTCTATGATATCTAGGGACTCAAATTCTGAGCCAATTATGGTTTCAATATCACTATCACTTATTTCAAACCAATCTTTTAGTATGCTGTCGTAAATACTTCTATAATCGGTTCCAAAAACAGGGTCATCAGAATCATCTAAGTCTGTTAGTGAAGCGTGTTCCCCCAAAAACCCACCCTTTACTGGTCCAAATAGCATAACTGGAGCAGATGAGCCATGGTCTGTTCCCTTATTTCCATTTTCATCAAGTGTTCTGCCAAACTCTGAAAAGGTCATGGTTAAAGCTCTATTTGCTAGATTGTCAGACTCTAGATCTTCATAAAAAGCCGCTATACTTTCAGCAATGTCTTCTAAATTTCTAGCATGAGGCCCATCCACGCCACCCTGGCTATTATGCGTATCAAAACCGCCTTTATTAACTAAAAAGACCCGAGTTTTTAGCCCTCCTCTTATCATTCTAGCGACAACAGAAAGTGACTCAGCAAAAGACGAATTAGGATACGTAACTAAGTTCTCTGTATCTGATGCCGCTGATTCTATGGCTTCTAAATACTGAAATGAGTCATTAGCCACTTGCCTACTCTTTGTTAGTGCTCTTCCAAAATGATTATTCGGAATGTTGTTTACGTCGTAGAAGCCCCCCTGTTCTAAAAATCGTGCAAACTGAGATGCCCCACCAAAGGTAACACCAAGGTTTCCAAACTCACTCTCAAAAACGCTTGAAGAGCCCCCTATTCTAACACCAAGCGGGTATGCCGGCGCTTCTAAATTATAATTAGGAAATTGCGTAGCAAGCATTCTACCAATCCACCCTGTAGATAAGTTGGTATTTGCGTCACTTGCAGAAGTCCAAATATCAGTAGATCTAGAATGAGATCTATTTTGACTGTCATAGCCTACGTTATGAACGATGCTCATTTTATTATCATCCCATAAGCTATTGAGCGCTGCCATTCTTGGGTGCATACCAATTTCACTACTTAGCTGAATACTTTCGTTTTGACGTATCCCAATAGTTGGTCGCTTTTGGTAATAAACATCGTTTCTAAAGGGTATAATGGTATTCAACCCGTCATTTCCACCACTTAATTGTACTAGTATAATGACTCTATCTGTAGCTGAGTTTGCAATACTTTCTAGAAATGGGCTTGTAGACATGGCTTGTAACGACAAATTCCCGAAATCTAAGGTACTTCCTAAAACACCTAACCCCAAGGTTGATAAGAAGCTTCTTCTAGTCCATTTTTCATGGTCTTTTTCATGCCCTTTTTCATTAGCTAGATCTATGGTGCGAGACGTTTTACCTGCTTTGTGGCTATTTTTATTTGTATGATCTTTGCACATAATTTTTCCTATTTCAAATAAGTTGGTAAGCTGGAAGTTGCACCAGATAACTAATGTAATTGCGAATGAGGTAGTCAAATATTCTGCTGTATACCAATTGACCACTGGCATCTGTTTGTACACTCCATTCATACCATGGAACAGGCCCGAGTAATATTTTGGCCAAATCAATTTCTTTCTGGCTTCTACCATCTAGGTTTGGTGAAATGGCAGGATCCCCTGCAAAAGCATCTTCAACAGGCGCTATGTCTACATTCTCAAGATTAACAGCAAAAAGATGCTTTGCTACATCTGAGGCTATAGCAATTGGGTTTGTAGGATCAGATATTTTTTCAATTAACCTTATGGTATTGAATGCAGAAACGTCTTCTCTGGTAACTAAAATCAGATCTGATAATGCTTGCCAACGAGTAGGCATATAATTGGTATTTAACCAAGCAAAATGACCTGGGATATTATCAGACTTAGCAGGATTGTAACCTTCCCAACCAAAAACAGTTGTAGGCCTTAATAGCTCTTCATTTGAGTTTTGCCGCATTCTAATTCTAATATATTCTTTTCTTTTTGTATCAGGAGGTATTTCTAGTTCCCTGAAATGTGTCATGAAAAGCTCTACAGGACTTTTAATTCTACACCCTACTAAAGCTACATCATAAAAATGTTGACTTTTGAATAGCCTAGAGAGTACCTGGTGAATTGCGAAATCATTATCCACTAAATGTTGTGCTAATTGGTCGACTACTTCATCATTTCCCTCAGCACTCACAAAATAACTGTAGATCTTTTTACAGATAAAACGAGCTGATTGAAGGGTTCTTTCCGCATAAATAAGGTCTATAAGCGTATCTAAATTGAATGCAGCAGTTTTACCAAATATGGTTTTATTGCTACCATCGTGAGACGCTTCATTGAAAACAGCACGTAACCTAGCCTCAACAACACGCCAACCCGTAACGGCTCTAGCTACTTCAGACACATCTGATTCAGTGTAGTTACTACTTCCGTCTAAATCTTCTGGTCCTAAAGTAAATAGCTCTAATAACTCTCTAGCAAAGTCTTCATTTGGATTTTCAGCACTATTGACATAGTTATTCAAGTAATACAACATGGCAGGATCTTTCGAGATAGAACGAACCAACAGTTTTACGTTGCCCATTGCATACCGTTCTATGGTTCTAGAATAGTTCAACATGTGATTGGCATAAGAGTTTTTAGCCTTAACTTGGAGAGCATTATTATTATTGTAAGAAACGGCGAAATGATTGCTCCAAAAAAGCTTCATTCGATCTAATAGCCCGCCACTTACCATAGAATCCATCCAACCAAACTGTATATCATACATATCAAGAATATCGCTAGATGGGCCTTGTAGAAACCAACCGGGGTAATCTGGTAGAGGGGTATTTAAGGCTTTCTCAAGAATTTGATTAACTGCATTCTCGCTATTTCCAGCACTTAGCGTTGCATTCAAATCGTTTATGCTGAGGCCAAAATGGGTTCTTCTAACCAAGTGAGCGGCCTCAGTTTTAGTCCATGGACCTGTATAAACAGCTAAAGAATTAGTGGTAACTGCTACATTCGTTTTTAAAGATGAAATATGCTGTTCAATGCTATTTGCTGAAGCTTTCATAGTAGTTTAGCCAAAATTTAAGCAGCTTTATTAGGAAAAGCTGAAGTACTGGGTATTGATCGGTTGAGTAGTTAGTCGAGTAGCGATTATTCAAATAAATAGTTCTAATACACAATTAACTACTTATTTGTCGCATTAACGCATGAGTAGTTCATTATTTTTCAATATTTAACCAAATAGAAGACTTGTCCACATCTTTTTTAAATGAAATGTCAATAAAATGGAAATGTTTAAAACCTCTTATTCAGTTTATTGTATTTTGAAGGCTAATTAAATTCTTTGCCCACATTAGCTTTCTTTTCCCAATATATTTATTAAATGAGCACTTTATTCAGCAATCGTAGTCAAACAAATAGCATACTAACATCATTAAACGAAAAACAGCGCGAAGCAGCCGCAAAAGTAGAAGGCCCCGTTTTGGTAGTTGCAGGTGCGGGAAGTGGTAAAACCCGTGTTTTGACGTATAGAATTGCGTATATGCTTCAAGAATGTGCCATTCCGCCCACAAAAATTTTAGCATTAACCTTTACGAATAAGGCTGCTAAAGAAATGAAAGAGCGCATTCAAAAATTAATTGGTGAAGGCTCTTCCAAGTTGTGGATGGGTACATTTCACTCGGTTTTTTCTAAGATTTTACGCATTGAAGCCAAAGCAATTGGCTACGATTCTAACTTTAGTATTTATGACACAGACGACTCTGAGTCTGTGATAAGAAGCATTATCAAAGAAATGGGTTATGATCCGAAAGATATTAAACCCAAAACCATACGTCATAAAATATCTGATGCAAAAAATCAATTAGTTGGTCCAGATGCCTATACAGAGTTAAATCAGCACAATCATTTAGACAAGATTACCGGAAAGGTTTATCAAACCTACATAGAGCGTTTGCGCCTCAATAACGCAATGGACTTTGATGATCTGCTTATCATTCCGATTGCTTTGTTTGCTAAATATCCAAACATTCTAGAGAAGTATCAAGACCGTTTTGAGTACATCTTGATTGATGAATATCAAGATACCAACCGAGCTCAGTATGTAGTTACCAAGCAACTTGCGCAAAAACACAAAAATTTATGTGTTGTAGGCGACGATGCGCAGAGTATTTACGCTTTTAGGGGTGCCGATATATCAAATATCCTGAATTTCAAGAAAGATTATGAGCATGCCGTTCAAATTCCTCTAGAGCAAAACTACAGATGTACCTCTCATATATTGCAGTGTGCAGACAGTATTATTAAGCATAACACCCAGCAATTAGAGAAAACCTTATGGACTCTAAATTCTGGTGGCGATTACGTAACGCTGCTGCAGAATAATGACGAAAGAGATGAGGCAAATAGAATTGCTATGCACATTCAAAATCAGAAATATCGCAAAGGCTACAAAGACAATGATTTTGCCATTCTGTACAGAACCAATTATCAGAGTAGGGTTTTTGAAGATGCCCTGAGGCGCCATGGTATTGCTTACCAGCTGGTTGGTGGCATAAGTTTTTATCAGCGAGCTGAAATTAAAGACGTATTGGCATACTTGAAGGTATTAGCAAATCCACAGGATGAAAATAGTTTATTACGAATAATAAACGTGCCCGCTAGAGGAATTGGGAATAAATCGTTGAATGATTTAACTAAAATGGCCCGAACCGAAGGCAATAAGGTCTGGGAAATTATTTCAACTCGTTTAACAGAAGCAGGTTTATACAAACCAGCCGAGAAACATATTGGCGAGTTTGTTGAGCTTATTAAAAACCTGCAAAATGAGCTAATAAATGGGATGGCTATATCAGAAGTAGTACGCCATTTACTAGAAAAAACGGGCTATTTAACGCATTTAGTGCAAGACGGAAGCCAGCAATCACTCAATAAACGAGATAACGTAGTTGAACTACAGAATGCCATTGCCTACTACGAAAGAGCTACAAAAAAGCCAAAATTAGCCAACTTCCTGCAAGAAATCAGCTTGGTAACAGATGCCGATAAGTATGATGAAAACCGTCCAATGGTAACTCTGATGACCGTACATGCCTCAAAAGGTCTTGAGTTTCCGTGCGTATTTATTGTAGGTCTAGAGGATAATCTTTTCCCGATGGGTGCTAGAAATGGGGAAGAAGAGAATATTGAGGAAGAACGACGATTACTTTATGTAGCCATAACAAGAGCTAAAGAGGTGTTGTATTTGAGTTATGCTGAGAACCGAATAAAATATGGTGAAGCGCAAGCTTGTATGCGTTCTAGGTTCTTAGACGAAATTGACAGTGGTGTAGTGGTTACTGAAGCCGGCGCAAGCATTAAGCAAAAGCAACGAAAATTCTCAAATTCATCTACATCTACAAGCAATAGTGGTTCTTCTGATTATCAGATTGACACCTCAACCTCTCAAGACTTTGAGTATAATCAAGACTGGAAAAAACCCCTAAAAACATCCTCAAAAGATACTAATGGGCTTAAGTTTACTCCAGATGCAACATTATCAGCAGGTGCTGAAGCATATATAGTGGGTATTCAAGTTCTGCATCCAAAATTTGGGCCAGGCAAAATTATTCAACGCGGTGGTGTTGGTGGCGACATTAAAGTAACCGTTTTCTTTCCAAAGTATGGCCAGAAGAAGCTGCTCCTTAAATTTGCCAAACTGCAAATAATGGGCTAATACTAACTGCCATATCGAGTGCATTGCAAGCTATATTGTCGGGATTGCTGACTATTTGAAAGAAGACACGAAATTGGCGCTTACTTTGTCCTTACGTAAGTAAAATCAAAAAAATACTTTCTAACTGAATGAATCAAAAAGACCAAGCTTTTAGCATTTTTAGCGATAGTGAAAACTTCGACGAATTTGAACAAGCTATCCCCCTACTGTCAGAAGAAGAAGAAAAAGAAATAATTGATGCAGAGACCCCTGAATCGTTACCTATTCTTTCATTAAAGAACACTGTTTTATTTCCCGGAGTAGTCATTCCTATTACGGTGGGAAGAGACCAGAGTCTGGCACTTGTTAAAGCTGCTTATGCCGATAATAAAATTATTGGGGTAGTTGCACAGCAAGATGAAGATGAAGAGAATCCGAAACCAGAAGATTTATACAAAGTAGGCACCTTAGCTCAGATTTTGAAGCTAATAAAAATGCCTGATGGCTCAAAAAGCATCATCATTCAGGGCAAATCGCTATTTGAAATTGAAGAATTTACTGAGAGAGAGCCTTTCTTTCGTGCAAAAGTTCATGCCTACAAACAACAAATGGACCTTGAAGGCTTAGATCTAGAGGCTTCCATAAGAAATATTAAAGAGACGGCAACGCGCATTGTCAATTTATCTCCAAATATTCCAAGTGAAGCTTCTATTGCTATAAATAACATAAATAGCCCATCATTCTTGTTGCATTTTATTGCTTCAAATTTGAACGTAGGAACCACAGAAAAGCAAAATATCATTGAGATTAGAGATTATTCTGAGCGCATGAAAGTAGTGATGAAATCGCTTGAGCGTGAGCTTCAACTCCTGAATTTGAGTGAAGAAATTCGTTCAAAAGTTAAAGTCGATATAGACGACCAGCAACGAGATTTTTACTTGCGTCAACAAATGAAAGCAATTCAAGAAGAGTTGGGCGAAGATACCGAACGCCACGAGGTGCAAAAACTACGCGAACGTTTAGAGGCAAAAAAACTGCCCGAACACGCAAAAAAAATTGCCCTTAAAGAACTCGATAGGTTAGAACGAACGCCTTCTGCTTCACCTAACCACGGCATCATTTATAGCTATTTAGAGTGGATTTTAGACCTGCCTTGGACCGAAACAAGTAAAGACAAACTAGATCTAAAACGAGCAAAAAAAATACTCGACGCAGATCACTATGGTCTTGAAAAAGTAAAGAAACGTATTATCGAATATTTGGCTGTTTTAAAGCTTAAGAATGATATGAAAGCGCCAATATTATGCCTTTACGGCCCTCCAGGTGTTGGGAAAACTTCTCTAGGTAAATCTATTGCTCGTGCGGTCAATCGTGAATTTGTGCGCTTTAGTTTAGGGGGAATTCATGATGAAGCTGAAATTAGAGGTCATCGCAGAACCTACATTGGAGCTATGCCTGGTCGTATACTTCAGAATATGAAGAAAGCGGGCAAAGCTAATCCCGTTATGATGCTTGATGAAATTGATAAAGTTGGCTCTGATTTTAGAGGAGATCCAACCTCTGCCCTTCTAGAGGTCTTGGATCCAGAACAGAATAATAGCTTTAACGATAATTTCTTAGAGCTAGATTACGATCTTTCAAAAGTGCTGTTTATAGCTACGGCTAACTCCCTTGATACCATACCGCAACCACTTAGAGACCGGATGGAAATTATCCATATCAATGGATACACCCTAGAAGAGAAGGCTGAGATAGCGAAGAAGTACTTAGTTCCTAAGCAAATTAAAGAAAATGGGCTAACAAAATCTCAAATTACAATCACGCCAAAGGCTATTGAACAAGTAATTGACGAATATACCCGTGAAAGTGGTGTTCGTAATTTAGAACGTGAAATTGCTTCTATTTGCAGAGGTGTAGCAGCTAAAGTAGCATCTGAGGACCTAGACAAAGCCCGAATTACTCCAACTGAAATTGAAGATTATTTAGGTAAGCAGAAATTCTACAAAGACTCCGTTGAGCGTACTACTGTTCCAGGAGTAGCCACAGGCATGGCTTGGACCCCTGTTGGTGGTGATATTCTTTTTGTGGAAGCATCGCTGTACAGAGGAAGTGGCAAACTAACCATTACGGGCCAACTTGGCGATGTAATGAAAGAATCGGCACAACTAGCTGTAACCTATTTACGAACTAAATCTGACGAGCTGGGAATTCCTGCATCTGCCTTTACCGAGTGGGATTTACATATTCACGTTCCTGCTGGTGCAATTCCAAAAGATGGCCCATCTGCCGGTGTATCTCTTTATTCAGCCATTGCCTCAATTTATACACAGCGTTGTGTAAACAGTAAAATTGCTCTTACCGGTGAAATTACCCTTAGAGGAAATGTTTTGGCTGTGGGCGGTATAAAAGAAAAGGTATTAGCGGCTAAGCGTGCCGGTATTGAACATGTGCTACTTCCTAAACGCAACTTTAAAGATTTTGAAGAGATTGAAACAAGCACTATTGGAAATTTAAAAGTAACCTACTTGGAAAGAATAGATGAATTATTACATTTAGTATTAGAAAAAAAAGTACTAAATGATCCAACTGTCTTATTTGCTTCAAGAAAAACTGAACAACAGCAATCTAAATAATTATTCATGAGTCCTAAATTCCCATGCTAACTATTATAAAGGGCATCATCTACCGATCTACCGGTAGTTGGTATCAAGTTAAATTGCTTGAAACCGGTCAAATTATTGATGCCCGAGCAAGGGGTAAAATGCGCTTACTAGATCAATCATTAACGAATCCGTTAGCAGTAGGCGACATAGTAACGCTACAAAAGGTTGAGGATGGCACCTATGCTATTGAAGGTTATGATGAGCGTAAAAATGTATTGTTGCGCAAATCCATAAAGAAAACGGATAATGCGCAGATTATTGCGGCCAACATAGATCAAGGGCTATGCATCCAGTCTATTGTAAGGCCTTCGCCAAAAGAAGGTTTTATAGACCGGTTTTTGGTTACTTGTGAGGCCTACGGAGTGAAACCAATCATTTTTTTCAGTAAAACAGATTTAGCTAAAGAGCGTGATTTAAAATATTTAACGGTTCTTTTAAACAGGTATCAAAATTTAGGCTATGAAACCTATGGTGGCTCAAATACTGATATCAATAGCTTAAGCTCAATAAAAAAAGCCTTGACCGATAAAAAAACGGTTTTAACGGGGCATTCTGGTGTGGGAAAGAGCACCCTTATCAATGCACTAGATAATGATTTAGACCTAAAAACTGGCATTATTTCTGATTATTCCGAAAAAGGAATGCACACTACTACTTTTGCCACTATGTTCGATTTGAGCTTCGGCGGTTGCGTGATAGACACCCCTGGAATTAAAGAATTTGGCTTATTCAATATTGAAACTGATGAATTAGCCATGTATTTCAGGGAATTTGACCAGTATAGAAATACCTGTAAATACGATAACTGCAGCCATATACATGAGCCTGGTTGCCTGGTTATGGATGCCTTTGAAAATGGGCTTATTGATGCATCTAGATATGACTCTTATATGAGAATTTACGAGTCTTTGAGTGAATAGAACCTTGTATATAGGCAAGGTTCTATTTATAAAGTCTTTTTAGGAAGCAGCTATTTTTTCGTATTTCTTGACCTCAGCCCATCTCCTGAAAATAGAAATACTCATCCCACCCATAAGAAGGAAGGTTCCAAGCCAAACCACAGATATGAATGGTTTGTTCTCTGCCACGAGCAAGATCCACTCAGGCTCATATTTTTCACTTAAGCCTTTTACTTGAATTTCGATTTGGCTGCTTTCTGGCTTTACTTGTTCAAAACTGAAGGTAAGTCCCCAATCTGGTATTTCAATAGGTGGAGAATAAGCCCAAGTTGAGTTTTCCTTGTTCACCAGAACAAAAAGAGGTTGAATGGTTTGGCTATCTGTTCCACCTTCTCTGCCAACAGTAATATCTGCTCTAACACCAATTACAGTGCTATCAGGTAGTTCTTCAGGGGAAGGATAAATGAATTCGTTAAAATGAAAAGTAAATCCACCAACAGCCAAATGTTCATTCAACGTAAAGCTTAGTGTTTGGGTATTTAAACTATCATTAACAGCTTCCTCGTTAGCTCTATGAGCATCTGAGCCCACACCGTGATCTGGTACGCCATCACCGTCGTGATCGTGATCCATTCCAATCTCAGACTGTGCTACGCCTCTAGATAAGAGATCTTTTTCAAATAGCTTGTTTCTTCTGTCTACATAAGAACTACCAGCTACGTAAATAAAGATGTCTTTAGCCCAACCCGTTGATACATCTGGATCAACCGACCAATTAATACTGGTGGCATTAGCACCAGGGCGCATTGGATAAACCACAGGGTTAACTACAATAGACTCAGACTCTTGAGCATCAATAGGCTGAAGTTTGATTCTATAAGACTGCTCACCAGGTCGAGAGATTTGCGTTAAATCATAGCCTTCATAGGTTGCTATATATTTATTACCAATAACTTTAGGTTGATTTAAATATAACTCTAAGAAGTTAACTGGCTCTGTTACAGGAACACCATTATCATCAATCACGCCACCTTCTTCGACCCTTTGGTTGTATGCAGCAACGCGCTCATCTATGAGTATGTCATTAAAAGCAGAAGATGCAATTATGCCAAGTAAAAGAATAGCAAAACCGAGGTGTGTAATTACCCCACCTGTTCTCTTCGGATCTTTTTTGATATGGCTGTAAAGCACTTTACCATTTCCGAATAAAGCAAACCAACCGACGAAAATATAGAGTATGTAGTAAATGTGTCTAGTTTGAGCAAAGTAAATGGAAGCCATTGTAGCAACAGCTGCTAGAATAACTGGAACTATTAACTCCATAGAAAGACTATCAACATTCTGTCGCTTCCAGAAAACCATTTGTCCAAGAACAGTAAATACAGCCATAATCATCACAATGGGCATGGTCCAGTTATTGTAAAAGGATATGTCTGGTGGTGTTGGATTTGAAACAAACAGCTTCCCTAAAATAGGTGAAGATGTACCTGTTACAATCACAAAACCCAGCAAAAATAAAAGCATAGAACCCATGAAAGTCATAAACTCGCCAGAGAAAAAGCCTTGGTTCTTATTCTTACTAGCTTTAGGAAAATCCTTTAATCTTGCCACAAACATACCAAGACCTAAAATGATCATGGTTGCCATAAAAATTAGCAGCTGATTGAATAGACCAAGATCTACAAAACTATGAACTGATGAGTCTGAAAGTACACCTGAACGCGTTAAGAATGTTTCATATACGATAGCTATATAAGAAAGTATTGCAAAAAGGATAGCTGTTTTCTGGTTTCTACCACTTTTATTGGTAATAACCATAGCGTGAATTCCCGCCGCACCAATTAACCATGGAACCAAAGAAGCATTTTCTACTGGATCCCATGCCCAATATCCCCCAAAACTCAGGGTTACATAAGCCCAATATCCACCTAAGAAGATAGCCGTTAAAAGCATTACGTTAGCCATTAATGTCCATGGCAAAGCGGGCTTTACCCAATCTACATACTTGCCTTTCCATAAAGCTGCCATAGCAAAACAGAATGGTACAGTCATCATGGCAAAACCCACAAAAAGCATTGGTGGATGAATCATCATCCACGGACTTTTCAATAGGTCGTTCAGACCTTTACCATCAGTCGGAATAAAATCGGGATTAGACTGTAAGAATGGTGCATTGGGCATTTCGTACGCTAAAGTTCTAAAAGGGGAAGCACCTATTCTTAGATCACCGAAGTCCCAACCTACTATCATTGAAATTAGAAAGACCTGCGTAAAGGTCATGAAAAACAATACAGGTGCTTTATAAGGCGCTTTTGTCCACTTCATTAAGCCCAAGCCAATAAAGCCAGATATTGCTATCCAAAGCATGAAACTACCCTCTTGACCTCCATAAAAAGCACTTATTAGGTACTTTAACGGCATATCAATACTAGAGTAATTGAATACGTAGTAATATTGGAACTGATGTTGAACTAGCAGAAAAACAAGTATGACAGAAGCTACAGTTATAAAGACTGTTTTAAGGGCAAATAGTGTATTTCCTAGTACGTAAAGACGATTATCTTCTTTTCTGGCAGAGAGGAAATAAACAATTGCTGCTAACAAAGAGAATATGAAGGAAGCGCTTATTAAAGCCTTACCAATTAAACCAAGCATATACTTAACCTATTGTGATTGAGAGAGAGATAGACAGAATTAATTCAGAGGTATTAGCTGTTTTCAGCAGCTGGCATACCTGGTATTTCGTTGGGATTCACTTCATTGTATTTTGAAGGACATTTCATAAGCATCTGACTGGCGTAAAAAATTTCTTTATTCTCGCCATTTATCTGAACCTTTTTGACACTACCTATAACTACAAGGCGTTCGGCTTCTTCAAAGTTATTTGGCTTAGGTTTTGGGTAAACTACTTGACGTATGTTTCCTTTTTCATCTTTCATATAAAAAGAAAACTGTTTACTCTCGCGAGAGAATCCATACGGTTCTTCTTTAACCCAATCGCCCACGACATGGGCACCACTGGATTCGGAAGCCATTTCAAAATCAGAGTATTGCGATAAACTTTCACCGAAGTTGTACATCATAAGTGAGGTGAACCCCACAATCGCAATAACGCCTAATAGCAGTTTGATATTCATAGTTTTTCTTTAATTGAGTATCTGAGAGTAGTTAATTTTGGTCTTTTTCTAACAAACTTAGTTTCTTTTCAATTCGAATGAGGTAATACAATATTCCTATCCAAATTATAAGGCTAACAGCGCCTACAACGAAAACTAATTCGTTGCTCGAAAACCATTGTATTATGGAAGAGTCTTGTTCAAATCCTTCTGATGCTTCCCACTTAGAATCATACACCTGTGAAAGTGTATCCGTATTTTGGAAAAGCATAAATAGTCCTAAAAATAAGCTCATACTAGTAATTAATTACTTGAAATTCGTTTTGCTTCTAAAGCCTTATATCGATTGAGGATATTCATAATCCAATAAGCAATGCCCAGAAATGCTATGACAGCTGGGTAAAAAATGATGCGAAGTTCAACAGCAGTTACTTCGCTAAAAGCGGGATTTCCTTCAGCGCCAGGATGTAAACTATTCATTCGACGAGGAATGACGTAGAATAAAAATGGTATAGTTGTAGTTGCAAAAATTTGATATACAGCCGATACTTTTGCTCTTTTCTCTGGGTCATCAAAAGCTTGTCTTAGAATGAAATAAGCAACAAAAATCATCAGTCCTAATGCCGCTAGATTCATTTTAGGTTCGGCAAAAGTCCACCAAGCACCCCATGTAAAGCGAGCCCACATAGAACCGGTCAATAAACCTAGAATTCCAAATAGAATACCAACTTGCGTAGCTGTTTCGGCCTTTCTGTCTAATAGTAGGTCAGGTTTATTTAGGTACCTAAAACTGTAAACAAAAGACGTTAAGAAACTAACAAACATGGTTGGCCACATGGGCACGTGTAAGAATAGGTTTCTAGCCGATTCTTGAAGAATATCAATGCTAGGTATTCTGATTGTGAAACCAACGAGAATGACCGAGGTCATAAGTACAGCCGTAAGAATCTTCCAAACTCGCAAGTTGCTCTGTGTAATTGATTTGTGTTAACTCTAAATATACAAAAGCCTAAATTAAAGAACGCAAAAATCGGCGTTTATTTGCTTGTGCAAGTGCCTTGTGTCACACAACTCGTAATTAATTATGTCCATCGCATGAAGATAGTATTTCGCGCCTTCGGCTTAGGTTTGAGGTGTTGGGAAGTGGGAAATGGGAAATTCTTAATTGAGCGTCTTTCCGTGCACTGAAATGCGTTAGCAGTTAAGTAGACACGGAATCCATGGAATGACCTCTTTATAATGGGCTTAATCCTCTGGATTGCGGATCTACATTCTCTCGACTCCGTCGATATCACTGTCCGCAATAACGGGCGTGGCACAGATTCGTGGTTATAAAACCGTCACTCTTGTAATTAATTCAACTCAGATTATTAGCAATTGAGAAATTCCCGTAATTCATGTAAGTCACTAAATAACTATCAAATTTTAAAAAAGCCCATTGATTGGATCAATAGGCTTTTTACATCCAAATTATTTAATAAGTGTTATTTTATTGGTGTGAACGGTATTACCTAGTACCGCTCGTACTATGCAAATGCCTGTTGGTAGACGCACCGCATCAAATTGCAGGGTATAGCTTCCTTTGCCGTAGGTTTTATTTGCCAGTGTGGCGACCTTTTGTCCTGTAATATTATAAACTTGAACCAAGACTTGAGAAGAGCTACTTAGCTCAAAAGAAATATTTGTTGTCGGATTAAATGGGTTTGGATAGGACGGGTGTAGCTTAGATTCTAATACAGCTTCTTCAACTCGGTATTTTTCTTTTTTAGCTGTTTAAGTGATGCGAATTCATTAGTGTTATTTTTTTTATAGAAAATTGTTTGTTTTTATTGGAAATTATAACAGTATAAATACCTGTACTTATATATCCCAAGTTTAGTCTAAACGTATAGCTGCCTACATTTAAAGAACCTAAGTAGTCGCTATAAACAATTTGACCTAAATTATTATATACATAAAGATCATATTTTGACGCATTAGAAATATTTAAGTCTATATTTGTACTAGGATTAAAAGGATTGGGATAGATGCGCTCAATTTGAAAGGTTTTAGGTAGGGATTCTTCTTTGCCAATTTCTAAAAAGACAGGTTCAGAGTTGAAATAGTCTACTCGAAAATCAACTACAGAGCTACCGTCTAGTAGTTTAGCCCATATAACATTTACACGTTGTCTAATGAGCGAATAAAATTGATTGAATTGTTGATCATTCTTAAAAAGTATTTCATATTCCCCTTGAGGATTCCTAACAAATTGTCGCATGATAGGTGTACCAAAACTATCTGTTAGCGAGGCAATAATAGGTTCATGATCATGTTCTAATATACTGTATAAATAGATCTTTCCTTGTACCCGCTTTAGGTCTTTAAAGGTGCCAGAATATTCTCCTTTTGGAAAAGTTTTAAACACAAAAGTATGATCGGTGGTATCCATCGGAATACCATTGGATAAATTGTTGAATTCTATTCGGATTCGCGTACTATCCTTTGGCAAAAGATTCACATAATTAAAGCCTGATCCATTAATCTTAGCAGGTATAGGTATTTCTACTCCATTATATGAAAGGGAAAATTCTGAACCAAATAAGTCAAATTCATCTTTGTACGGCCAAGGAATTAATAGGGTATCTTCAGTAATATTGGTAATACTCAAAAAAACGGCACTGTTGCCAAAAAGACTATCTGAGTCGACGTACATCTTTGTTAATAGGCTATCCTGAGCATGCAGACTTGTAATACTAACCATGGAAATAAGAATACAGAGAATGATTGAGTTCAATATATTTATCATGAGTATAGTTTTAGTAGTTTTATGTCTTAATTAAATGTAGCATAATTGACTTACTATACAATAGGTGTATTGTAAATAGACTATAAACTGAATGAAGA
>Ga0306872_100287_pt1 | contig 20930 bp, 18 predicted proteins | sample AntRauMeHopE1498_FD_190455 | JGI IMG/M metagenome (GOLD analysis project Ga0306872, IMG submission 190455) | Saline lake microbial communities from Rauer Islands, Antarctica - Metagenome Hop E1 #498 (v2) (version 2) | ecosystem: Environmental > Aquatic > Non-marine Saline and Alkaline > Saline ...
AACTTTAAACCACATATATTCCAAGGTATCTTCATTTACAATAAATTGTCTATTTCCATTTGATTTCCAGCATAAGTAATTCATAGCCGTTTCATCAGATCCTACTTCGTAATAAATATAATCAAACGCACGATTAACCATTCTGTATTCATTTTTATAATTACTGTCAATCCAATCTTGAATCATTTCTAATGTGGTAAATTGTTTTGAGATTAATTCAAATTGAATAAAGCCACTACCTTGAATATGTTCACTCATTAAATTATTTAATTCATTCAAACTCCCATTCCATTTTTCTAAAGAACCACTAAATCCTTCTCTTAATTCTTGTTCAGTGCAAATAGTTCCAAGCTTGTATTTGCTAACTGAATACTCGCCGTCTGTCATCCAAAACTCACCACATCCAACAACTGTAAATCTTCTATCTTTATTATCCATTTTATCCATTGCTTCATCCTCCTCAATTTCAATAAGATTAATCTCGCATATCTTGCACATACCAGCTTCAAATTCTTGCTGTAGTTTAACTGCATTATTTATTTCATTAATTGTTTCAACACTAATATTATATATTATTTTAGGTATAGTTTCGTTAATCTTCATTTTCTCTCTCCTATCCATCTACTAGCATATTCTTTATCAAATTGATTTTCTTCATTATTATTTAATATATCATTCATTTTACTCTCAAATGGTTTCATTCTATTCTTTATTACATCATCAATAAACCCGACCAACTCATCAACATTCATATCATGTCTTAATTCGCCTGTTTTAAGCCCTGTGAGAAGAGTTTGTTTCATACCATGCAAATGTGTCATACTAGTATTATCTCTTGTCCTACCCATGCTTACACCTCAATTTTAGGTATGTCTGACTTACTATCTACTTCAGTTTTCCTTAAGCCAGATAATTTATCAATTGCAGCTTCAATATTAGTTTTCATATTAATAGCATACATAATACCATCATCTAGTTGTTTCTGAGTTTGAGTAATTCTACTTTTAAATGTGCGTTTAGTAATACCATCTTCCTCAAATACATTGTACTGATCAAATGTAATGTGACCACCTTTTGTTCTTTTGACAACAACATTTACAACACCCTTTAAATCAAATTCATCACCTACTTTTTTGTCCTTAATAGATTTAATAAATTCAACGTATTCGTCAATTTCCTTAATTCTACTATTGTACATTTCCAGCTTTTCTTCTAGTGTTTGTTTAGGTGGATCTTGGATAGTTTCTTTCTCAATTACAGTTGTGCTTTCTGTGTCTTTGTTTTCTAACATTCGTTTTCTCCTTTTCTAATAGTTTTACATCCAATAATTAAAATTCCTATCTGATAAATTAAGTATAATCTAATCAGATAGGAAAGTCAAGAGTTTATTTAGTTTTGTTTTGTTTTTTTCCAAATATCTGAATGCAGCTTAGTTTTCTCATAACAGTTTTTTAATTCATCTTCAAATACAGTAATTCTAATTTCTAGTCTTGGATGCTCTTTATCGTAATCACACGATGTTAAGATTGGATTTATATAATTATAATTATCATCTTTAAACATTCCCGATGTTACATACAATCCATCATTCAGAAGTTTTGATCCTCCAACAATATTATCTACATCTTTATTGGCTTTCGTTGCAGAATAAACTACCATTTCAATCATAGCATTCGTGAAGTTTTTATTATCTAGATTATAATAACTAGAAATCCAAACACCTAATTGACCCCACTTTTCCTTTTTAGACTTGTATGCTAGAGAATCAATTGGTAATAAATCATTTAAACTAAGCACAGAATATTTCATATCTTTAATTGAAATCTCATCTAGTTTTCTACTCCTAGTCTTCTGTGCTTGGGACTTGCCACTAGCAGTCATTTTAGGCTTAGTTTTGGATTTATCTAACCATAATTTTTCTGTTATTCTAGAACAAAATGGATATGTTCTCACTCTCCCTTGTTTTTTATACCACTGATAATGTTCCCACATTAAATCTTGGTCAATTGTTATTAGTATTTTTTCTTTTACCATAATTTAATCAAGCCTCCTTATTCTTTAGATTGTTTATGATATTGTCAATTTCAGTAAACTTTAAATTATAATATGCTATAATTTCATCTATTCTCATTCTAAAATTCTCCTTACTTCATCTGCAAACCCACAATAAGTTCCAGCTCCTCTTTTTTTATCCATATTTAACTGATAAGATAAGTGTAACATATCTTTAGCACGAGTACAAGCTACAAACAACAATCTTCTTTCTTCTTCTAAATCATCAATATGCATTTTATCACTGTATTTTAATTTATCTAAAACAACATAAGTGTCTTTGTATTCTCTTCCTTTTGATGAGTGCATTGTCAATAGTGTGACAGCGTTATATTTTTTCTCATCTTTTTCAATCTGGCTGCTATCATTGTAGTCAATATGTTTTCTTAGATAAGATGCCAAATCAGATATCTCAGTAAATGGTCTAGTCTTCATAACTCCTTCAATAAATTTGTCACACACTTCATCCATGTCTCTAAGAGGTTTGATGAGTGATAAGTATAAATCAATCCTATTTTTTTCTAATGATAAATCATCAATGCTTTCCCCAAAGTCTTCATCAATTTCAGATATCAACTCTTTATTTCTGATCTCATTAAATTTAAGTTCTTCAATATCTTCTTTTATCCAATTATCCATTCCTTCAAATTCTTTTTGAATATCTTCTTTCGATGTAATATTAGATCTTATTTGTAGAAACGCTTCAAGTAACGGTCTATTCTGTTCTGGGTTAGCTACATAACTTGCTAAATTAATAGCTAATTTTACATTATGATTATCAATATTTAACTCAGACACGTCTACATAACTTGGGATATTAGCATCACTCAATACATGCTGTAATTTAAGCAATTCTGCCTTTGTACGAGCTAGTATGGCTATGTCTGGATAGTTAGTATCAGAATTGTTTATAAGCTCTCCTATCGCCTTGTATTCGCTCTCAGAGGTATCATATTCTTGTAATGTCACTGGCAACCCAATTCCTTTGTGAGAAACCATAGTCTTGTCAACTCTTATTGTGTTTAATCTATCTATTTTATTTGCCAAATCACATATTTGATGAGTTGACCTAAAGTTTGTAGTTAATGACAAATCGGCATACTCGCCAAAATATTTATCAAAGTTAATTATATATTCTTGTGATGATCCAGCGAAGGAAAAAACACTCTGCGATGAGTCGCCAATAGCCATCAAAGACTTGAAATTGCTATATTTAGCCAACTTATTTAGTAAATCAATCTGCATTTTATTTGTGTCATTAAACTCATCTACTGTTATATGAGCAAATCCATATCTTTCTATTAACTCTGGATTTCTGTCGAACAATTTATTTAGAAGCAATATTTGATCTTGATAATCAATTTTATCTTTACTCCAAATAGTTTTATTATACTCATCAAATATTAATTGTAAAGTCTCAATTTGAGACTGACCATAATTCCCAAAGTTTGTAAATGTTTTCATACTACTAAAAGCTGAGAATAGCTCATATACAGCACCTTTTGCGTTGATCATATTTAGTAATGGATATTTCATATTTAACCAAGGGATATTTGAATATTCTGGTTTTCTTAATATCGACAATAAGACTTCTACTTTTGTGATATTATCCACTACTTTAGGTTGCTTGTTAAAACCTAATAAAGTATATTCATTATTTAAAATAGACGCACCTAAACTATTGAACGTAAAAGTCCTTAAATCTTCTTCAGACACATTCGCTCTTTTCGAGACTCTATTTCTTAGTTCTTCAGACGCTTTATTTGTAAAACTAATACCTAATATTTCTTGTGGCTTTACTCCACTGTCTATCAGTGACTTAAACCTTTGTGCTGATGTTTCCGATTTGCCTGTTCCACAAGCAGCGTTAACTCTAATGAACCCATCATGTGTATCAATAACCTTCTGTTGTTCCTCGGTAGGCTTAATATCAATCTTCACGACATCAGTGTCGCCAACCTCTTCAACTAACTCTTCTAATTCAATATGAATATATTTCTTAGCATCACAGATAGCCTTACTATCACATCTATCACAATAGCTACCATCACATTTCTCTGAATCAATTGACAACTCAATACTCAATGTTTCATCTAATTTAGATAAAATATAATTCTCATTAAAATTGTGTTGAGATATGATATTATTCCCATGATTATAATCAAAATGCAATATTGAGTTTAATTTCTTTAATCTAGTTTGTCTTTTATTAGCTTCTCTTTTCTTGCCATCTTTAGAATATTGATCATACTCATATTGTAAATCATTTATCTCACGTTCAATACTTGATTTGTCGCCTTCAAGCCATAATTTGTAATCTGAAAGAGTGTCTTTATCTTTGTCTGCCTTGCCTACTAAATGCCAAATTGAAGCTATGACAGGTAATTTATTTTTACTTTTATCATAGTATGCAATAGATTGCATTTTATTACCACCGTCATGTATTAACATTAACTCTAAATTATTCTCAGGTTTATTTTCTTCTGATCTAGCTGAATAACTTAGTTTAGGTGAAGATGTAATAATTTTAATTACTTTAATCCTATCTTTAAATCCAATAATCATATCATATTTAGTTTTGATTGAGTTACCATTATAATTGTATATAAAACTACCACCTTGATTATCAATAACATAAGCTTTGTTTTGTATAATATAGTCATACATTCTTTTTAAGTTTTTACAGAATAGATTCTTTTCAATTTCTAATGCTACATTTGAATAAAAGTAATTTTCATTTACGTTATCATCAAAGAATTTATCAAACCCATGCACCACTGCATTTTCTTTAATTGCTTTTTTATACAATGACAAGAGATGAAGGAAGGAATTATCCCCACCTCTCGTATTGAATGTTGACATGAAACCTTGAAACGGACATGTTTCTATTTTCTTAATTTGTGAAATTGTGTAAGTGTTATTTTTCATATTCCAATTCTCCTTTTAAAAATCTGCTTAAAAAAGTCTCTCTTATGGTTGTTTTATTATTTTGTACACACTGCTTGAATGATTTGGTATCAGTTATTAATAGACATCTTTTTGAGGCTCTTGTCATCAATGTATACAACAAAGTAGAGTCCAACATTATATAATGAGATGAGTCTATAATTCCTATTACAACATCTACTTGAGAGCCTTGCCAAGAATGTACTGTTCCAGCATAAAATAATTCTAGCTGTCCAACTTCTGAAATTTCATACTCAATTAGTTTTATTTTTGTTTTATCTACACCCAATATATCTAGTCCATAATCATTTTTCATAACTTTTGATTTGTTGCCTTGACTATTAACATTTTCATATATACTACTAACTCTACCAGATTCTCCATTCACTACGTCATATTCATAATTGTTAACCTTTTGTATTATTTTGTCGCCAACTCTAAATTCCTTATCTCCATAATTTATATATTCACCTTCAACCTTTGCAACTAGTTTATTCTGTAGAATTTTATTTATTTCACCAGATGAATTTAAGACAACTGTTTTTCTTGGAACTATTATTGTTACATTATCTTCTCCAAATTTTTCTATCGCAGATAAATATGATTTTATTGCAAAGTTTCTCATGTCGCTTCTATCTTTTTTAAAAATATATGTCATATCTTCTAATTCTCCAGACACTACTTTTGACTTAAATTCTTTAATAGGGTTTTTATTAACTCTTATAATGTTTGCATCCCTAAGAATTCCACTCTTCTTTGCTTGTCTATGAACTTCAGTAAAGCTAAATTTAGTAAAATTACTGTGTTGTAATAAATCATATGCAACTGCTCCCGCACCGATGGCTGGTAATTGAAATGCGTCAAATACTATGATTAATTTTGACCCGTCTGGTATAGCTTTAAACAATGAGTCACTAATATAAACATTATTCATTGAAAACTCATCTGAAATTATAATATCTGTGTTTATTTTGTTTAATGCATTGTGTTCAAATCCATTATTTTGAAAGCCAAGAAGTCTATGAATTGTAGTTGCGTCCCTACCAGTAGTCTCTATCATTCTCCTTGCAGCTTTTGCCGATAGTGAGCATTGATTTATTACTGGATTCCTAACAACTTTTCTGACTTTTTCTTTACAAATATTGTCCTCAGAATAATATGTGGCTTTTAGTCTTGACAAAATATTATAAATGCCATTTAGCACTGTTGATTTACCACACCCAGCCGCACCAGAAATAATTATTACATTAGATCTTACAGAACCATATATAGCGTCTATCTGTTGCTGAGTAAACTTAAACCCTTGTCTCTCCTCAGTTTCAATAATTATCTTATAAATTAGATCATCGCTTATGTCACTGAATCTATTCTCACTGTTCTCTAGTCTATTTAAATGTTTTAATATAGAAAGCTCTTGTCTATAATGTTTTAGACTTCCTACAATTTTTTCGTTTACATATAAGAAAGTTGATTCTTTATTTTCTTCCTCTAATATATCTTTTATAATATCAACGCACTTAGATACATCTTTTCTAGCTTTTGCGATTATTTTATTTCTATTTACTAAGGTATGACCCTCTCTATCTGCAAAATCATCCAATATATATATAATATATTCTTTAGCCCTAAGTTCACTAATAGCTAACTCTTTATTTAATTTTAATGCTATTCTGTCAACTTTAAAGAAGCCAAGTCCATTAATTCTAGTAAGTATATATGGATTCTTTTCTATTTCTTGTCTTATTAGTGATGGATTGTCACTATCTGTTGCTATTTTCTTTATTTGATTAAATGTAATCCCATAAGGTGATAGAAAAGATAATAAATCCATTATAATATAGTTATCCAACACTTTATTCTTTATCTTATCTAGTGTAACTTCTCCAATTCCTTTTATGTTAGATAAGTCTATTTGTTCCCCATTTATAATTAGATCAATAACATTTGGATATTCATCTAATAGTAATTTAGCTTCTCTTGAAGTAGATACAGACTTTAAAAAGTTCTCTTGTTCATCTAGTGTGGCTGGAATTTTACTAGTACAAGATATAGGCTTAAAATTATAAGACTCAAATTTTTTACTATATTCCATAGTTCCTTTGAATAAATACTCTTCACCAACTTCTAGCATTTGCACTTTGCCAACGATTGTTCCAGTCGCTCTTTTCCCAACATCATTGCTCATGCCATTATCAAAATCATCAAATACACTTTTGTCTTGGAATTCTAAGTGTGGTATTTCTTTTATAGTATCTGTAGAAAATCCAAAGACACCAAAATTATTCTCTTCATTGTAAAATCTTTGAGATTCAACTCTAATATTGAATTCATAAATTTCCATAAAACTCTCCTTTGTATTAATGTCTAAGGAATCCTATATACCTTTTGACTCTTTCCAATTCTTATAAGGTTTCGCTTGATTAACAAATACCTTATCTCCTTCTTTCCTTCCTTTTATAACTATGTCACTACCTTTAAATATCCCTTTTTGAAACTTTGCATATTGACTTGACCAGAATATTAATTCAATATTTTTTTCCCCATTATAGAAATCTACGAAGGCATAATATTTTTTATTCTTATCTTTCTTCTTGTCAATGTCTATGATCGTTCCCACACATACAACATTTTCACCATCTTCTTTATCGTCAAAGTTTCCAATTTCTTCAATTGCTTTTTCAAATGGATTGTGGGTTATATACATATTAAGTGCTTCAAACTCCCACTTCGACTTGTTCATGCAATACTTTTCTTGAAATGCTTCTTTTAACTTATTGTATTTTTCAATTTTTTCTCTATCAAACAGAATAGCTTTCTTTTCATTATATAATACTAGCCTATCTTTTTTATTTGTAGCTTCTATATCCCATTTTTCGCTAAGTTCTTTTATAGTAGGACAAGTAACAACTGAAGTGTATTCTTTGTTGATCATTTCAATTGTACCATAATCAAATATTTGTTTCAATACTTTATTTTTATTCATCCCGAATGCTCCTGATTTAGCCAAAGCTATTTTAGACGTAATATCTGGATTAGTCCTTTCAATAAAGTCTTCAAGAGATTTAAACTTTTCTATATTTCTATTGCTTATTATATTTTCAGTAACCACATCTCCAACACCTTTAATCATCCTAAGACCAAACAAGATTTCTCCATTATTTGGGTAGAATAATCTATCAGATTTATTTATATGAGGTGGGCTTACTTTAATATTCATCTTACTACAAGAAGTAATATATTTTGATATTTTTGCATTATCTCCAATCTGAGAATTAAGTAAAGCTGCCATAAATTCAACTGGATGATTTGCTTTTAAAAAAGCCGTCTTTATTGTTATCATAGAGTAGCCATATGAATGGGATCTATTGAAGCTATAACCACCAAGCAAAGATAGATTATCACTAATAATTCTTGCTATGCTCCTTGAATATCCACTATCAATTATCTCTTGGTAAAGCTTCTTTGCTTCAGTTTGTGCAATTTCTTTATTTTTAGAGCCTATTGCCTTTCTGAATATGTCTGCCCCACCATAGCTTCTACCAGCAAATTTTCTTACTATCTCCAAAACTTGCTCTTGGTATACAGTAATTCCATAATCGCTTTCTAGAATATATTTCATATCTTCGTGCAAGTATTCAATCTTCTCAATACCGTTTCTTCTATCTATATATGATTCAAGTAGCAACATTGTATCTGGTCTATATAGTGCTAATATAGCAGATATATCACCTATATATTTTGGCTTTATTCTTTTACATAATTCTTTCATGCCATAACTTTCTACTTGAAATATACCATCTGTGTCTCCACTAGACAATATGTCATATATCCCTTTGTCGTTTAATATTTCTTCGTTATTAATATCTATATAAGATGAGTCTTTGCCAATATATTTCAAAGTCTGTCCGATTACATTTAGTGTTTCAACACCTAGTATGTCCATTTTAACAATGCCGATTTTCTCAAGCATCTTCTTGTCCACTTGTATTACTTGTTCTCCATCAGACCCTAAATGCATAGCCATATAGTCTGTTATTTCTTCATTTACAATTCCTAACGCACAAGCATGTATTGATGTCTGTCTAACCCTACCAGTTATTTTACTTGCAATTTCAATAAGTCTATCAAATACTTCCACATCATCAATGTCTGGTCTGTTCTTACATTCTTTTTTAGCCATACCTATTTGTTTATCAATTTCTTTTTTATTAGCCATGTAAGTCTCCATAAAGTCACCATTATCAAAATACTTTGCAATTTCTTCAGAATACTTATATGGCATATTTAAAGCTTTACCGACATCTTTTATAGATACTTTATCACTAATATATGTTAAATTTAAAACTTGACAAACAGATTTTTTACCATATTTTTTCTCTACATAGTCTATAATAGGCTTTCTGTCTCCAAAATCTAAATCAATATCTGGATATGATAATCTCTCTTTATTTAAAAATCTACTAAATATTAAATCATATTTGATTGGATCAAGATTTGTTATCTCTAATAAATATGATATTAATGACCCTCCAGCACTGCCACGTCCATCACCAACTTCTATTTTAATGCTTCTAGCATAGTTCATAATGTCTTGTAGGATTAAGAAATATCCTTCAAAATCCATTGATGATATTACTTCCATCTCTTCTTTTATTCTATCAAGATAAACTTTGACATTTGGTTTTGTATCAATTTTCCTTTTTTTATAACCTTCTAATATTAAATGTGTCATATATTCATTTGCATTTTTAAAAGGCGTTGGTATTTCAAATTGTGGTGTCTTTGGATCTTGGAAAGGCATATTTATTTCTTCCAAACTGTCCATTAAGCTTAAATTTTCAAGAAGTCCTTTTGTAGTATTTTCTTCACCTATTTGAGGTATCATTAAATCGTACATTTCGTCTAGTGACTGTATATAGCAGCCGTCATATATCTCGCCTAATGTCTCTCTGTCTTGTGCTATTTTAACATGCCACCCTTGATATTCTAAATCCTCTTTTGTAGCTGAATGAGCATCTGTTGTGATTACATATGGAGTATCTGTCTCTTTAGATAGTTTTAAAATCTTTCTATTGTATTCAACTTGGTCTTCGTGTTTATGAGACTGCATCTCTAAGTAGAAATTTGGGAACAGTTCTTTGTACTCATATACATATTCTAAACACTTACTATAATCTTTTTCTCTAGCAATCTTAGATCCCAAACAAGCCGTTGATACAACTAAATCATCTGAATATTTCGCTATCTCATCAATTTGTATTCTGGGCTTATAATAGAATCCTTCAAAATTACTCTTGGTTACAAGTTTATTTAATGCAACTCTACCCCTTTCATTCTTTGCCAATACGACTAAATGATAGTATCTAGAATTGGTATCTTTTATATTTATGTCTTCAGTCTCATAGAATTCAACGCCATATACCATTTTTAAATCATAATCTTTCTTTATCTCATCAAAATAAACCCACGAGAATTCTGTTCCATGTTCAGTTATTCCGAAGCCTTCAAACCCTAGCTCTTGACATCTTTCTAAATATTCTTTTGGGGACGAGAATCCGTCTAGCGGTGATCCTATGTGTGTATGATTATGAAAAGAGAAATTCGTGTTTACTCTACCATTGGAATTCATCCTCTTCTTCATCTTTTGATTTTGCATTATTTAAACCCTCCCAATCTTCTTCTATATCCCAACTAAAACCATCATCTTCTAAATCTTTGTCTCCTGTGCTATTTACTAGTTCAATGTCAGTCACTTCAATTTGTACATATCTTTCACCTTTAAATTCGTTTATAGATGGCTTTCCTATAAGTTCATAGACATATGCATCATCCCATCCAACTAGAGAGCTATATAGCTCACCAGACTTATCAAATGTAATTATCTTTACATCATTTACATAGAACCAAAATGACTTATGGTCTTTTCCTGTAAATATATCAGAAGTATTTATTTCAACATTATATAGATGTATTTTAGGCTCTTCCATTCCTCTTCCAAAATAATACTGTAAAGAGCATAAATCTTCAATCAAATATTCATCTAAAAATTTTGCTTCTATGCTAAAATCAACATCAATATCAGAGTCAATTTCAATTGTCTTAAAGTAATTCTTTATTTTATATTCCATTACTTTTATATCGTTTTCTGGTTGTAGGTGGAATCTTGTCCCAAATGCTCCCTGATGACCTTCAGCAAAGTCTACAATATTTGAATTAGACAAAGCATCTTTAAAATTAAATATCTTTCTAGACCTTCCACTACCAGAATATATATCATTCCCTCTATAAGTATATACTAAAGTTGGCTTGTTATATATGTCACCTATCTTATTTGCCAATAAGCCAGATAGCCCATCTTCTTCAACTCTATTGGTTGCATTTACAAATACTATATTTGCATTATCTTTTATATCTTTTATAAGCCCTCTAATTCTAGTATTACCCTCTACTGCGTTCTTTACAATTCTATCTTGCTTCCCTTTAACTCTTGCCATCATTCTATAACAAGCTTCGTATATATTTTCTTGTAATATTTCACCTTTACTCTTACCTCTTGTAACTTCATAAGGAAATACACTATCTAAGTTTTTATTAATAAAAGATTCAAATAGGAATAGATTGTCTTCATGAGTTCCGACTCTAGTAACTGCATTTAGTAATGGGGCGATGTTCCAACCCACTGTCTTTTGATTGATAATGCCCTTTCTAACATATGATGTTGAGTCTATTATTTGATTTAGCATTTCATTATTAATATTTTCAATTCCAGTTTGTATCATATATTGGACTTCTAAATCAGAAGTATCCATCATATCTCCAATAAGTCCAATTGAAACTAAATCTAAGTAGTTATCAGCATCACTAAATCCATATTTAATATCTAATGCCTTTATAAACTTATATGCCATTCCAGCACCACTTAGATCAGGTGAGACTTTGTCAAGTTGATTGTTTACAACAATTGCATCTTTACTATACTTAGGGCATTCGTGATGGTCTAATATAATTATATCAATATTATGTTCCTCTTTTAATATTTTGTGTTCCGAATAATTATTACTTGCTGCGTCTGCTATTATAAGTAAATCAGTCCATTGTAAGATTTCATCACTAAACTCATGCATAAAAATTCCATGTATCTTTTTTTTATGTACAACATAGTCAAGATTGTTATCCTTGAAGTTTTTGCTAATGTAGTTCACTAAAATACTAGTGCTTGTTATTCCATCAACGTCAGAGTCAACAATGAATAATATATTAGAATTATTTGAATTATGACGACTGAATAAGTCTACAGACTCTCTCATATTTTTAAATAAATATGGATCTGTTAGAGATTTAGAGCTTACATTTATAATATCCTTTGGATTGCTCACACCACGATTTTTAAAGAATTCTTCTTTGACATCTCCAAGATAATTATTGTCCCCTATTATTTTTACTTTCAATTTATACCTCCTCGTTTATATAATTATGTCTACTACTATATAATAACAAAACATCCTAACAAAGTCAAGATGTTTTTATATTATAATATTAATTTCCTATACTTAGTTGAAAGCTCATTCCATTTATGCATATTGTCAAAAGGGCTTTCTTTTTCAGATAGTATTTTTCTATCCTTGTCTATTATTGCATATACTTTAACAAATTCTGGAAATTTAGCTTTCTCATTCTTATAGAAGTCTAAGTCTCTTACAAGAGTTTTGTTTCCGTTTGAATCAACTTTTGTTACATAATCCGCCATATCATCATACGCTAAACAAACGTCAACTCCTAGATGTATTAATAAATTTACTTGATATCTAGATAAGCTATGTCCTCCTATAGACACAACGTTGTTTATTTGCGTTGTTTTGGCTTGCATAGGGGCTTTCTCTGCTTCTCCTATGTAAACTATACCAGCCTTCCTTATGTCCGATATAGCCAAGTTTAAGCCGAACAACACCCTATTTTTATTACATGGATATAGATACATATATTTATTCTCAACATCATCTTCATAAGATCTTCCTTTTACTCCAACTAACGTTCCAAGTTCATCTCTTATTGGTATCGTTATCCTATGAGTCATTAAGTCATAACCTATCCCAAAATCTCTTTGTATTTTTAATGATATTCCATCCATATAAAACTTGTTCATTGGATATATACCATAATATTCCAATACTTTTTCATCTAGTGGCTTTAATATAGAATCTCCATCTATATCGTTAAAATCTTTCATACCTTCTACTTCATCTAAAAATGAAAGTATTTCTGGCTTCTTATAATCTCTACTATAGTAGTCGAATCCACAACATTCACATATCCACTTCATAGCCTCTGTAAAATATAGTTCTTTTATAAATATTGTAAGTGAAATTATATCACTTGCACCTGACTTCTCTTTTATATTTCTAGTATGAGCTTCTACATTAAGAGAATTTTGATATACCACAGTAGATCCTTTATTATCTCCTGTAGGCATGCCACAAGAGTAATAGCTGCCTTTATTCTTTATACTATGCATACCAAGTGCAATCAATATATCTTCCAATTTCTTCTCTTCAATAATTCTTTCTTTTAAATCTGAAATTTCCATGAATGACCTCCTTACACATATGATAACATAGTTTGTTCTATAAGTAAATAATAAAACTATTTTTTACCATACCCATTTTGATTTGGTCTATTCTTTTGTTTACTACTAGACATATTCTTTTTCAATATACCTACTTCATACCACGTATTTAAGTCAAGATCAACTTCAGTAAGTAGAACCATTCCTTTGCCACCACCTCTGTTTTTATCAACCTTCTGACCATAATACATTTTCTTTCTATCCAATTCTCTTTCTCCTTGACCCCACGAATCAACAAATGTATATCTTGAATAGTCGTCAATATGTATTCTTTTTTCAAGCACCATACAGTCAACCACATGCTTTAATTGTTTAGCATTTGCAATGTTATTACTTGAGAAATCAAATATATCTATAAACAAACTATCGTCAGTAAGTTGGATTGTAGCATATCCACCAACATTCATAGCCATACATATGTCTTTAAGTTTTGTTGTTGTTTGTTTAACAGTTTCCCAATTGTCGCTTTTATGACCTTTTAAAGTATCATAGAAGAAATATTCAACACCTAATCCCAAAGTGTGTTTCTTTACTTCATGTTCAATTGATGTGTCTGAGTAATCTGACATCTCTTTAAAGTATATCTTCGTATTATTTTCTATATATTCTGCAACTTCCAATACCTTATCTGCTTGTTCTTCGGAGTCATAGTCTCCAAGCACTATATTTCTTTCTGGTATATTATATTCAAATCCAAATACTGGGTTATTACACACAGCCGTTATCATACCAGCTTTTATATCTTCTTCATCCATTTCATTTGCCATTATTAATATTTTCTTACCGAGTATTAAGCTTATAAAAGCTGCTAAAAATGTCATTCTTCTAGATTTTCCTTCATTTGATAACATCCCATCAACGAATAACTTTTTAAGTCTCCAACCTCTAAATAGATTAGTCCAGTTCTCCCAAGGAAACTCTATTCCCATAGCTGGTGATTTTCTCCAATTTAAAACAGAACTTTTCATGTCACTACCAAGGACTACAGAATCTTCTCCACCACCTATTATAGTATGTATCTTGTCAACTGAAGCTCTCATTGATTGTATTACTTGCTCTGCTGTAATTTTGTCAAACTTTGGATGATTTAGTATTCTTCCTACTGGAAACCCTTTTTTGTCAAACTCTCTAATTAAAGAATATTTTTTAAGCCTATCGAAGTGATTTTTAAAGTCGTTCTCATCACACAAAGACATCATCCTATTTATAGTTTTCCATCCACCTATTTTTTTATACTTAATCTTTCTGTCTTCTTGTTGTAGCATAAATGTATTTACTTTTGAGTCTGTTACTTCTTGAGAGAAAGTTTTGTAGAAAGTTTCAAAACTGTCAAATAGAAATCTCATATGCTCGTCAAAAAAGTCATACTTTGACCTTATTAATGTTCCGTATTCAATATATAAATCTGGATTCTTAAAAAAACTTCCAATAACTATACTCTCAGTAGATATATCATATGATTTTTTTTCTTTATCTTCTAACTTAACATCTGCCATTTTACCCTCCATATGATAATATATTATAAAATAAGATCTTTTAAGTCAACCTCATCTTCATTCTCATTATTTTGTTTATTTTTATTTCTTTTGCTGAACTCTCTAAGTCTATTGTTATCATCTATTATTTTTTTAGACTCATCAGTAGAGTGTAATTTTAAGTTTTTAGATTTTTTATAATTGTCATATTCATTTACCATTACCCCAAAATCATAAAAAAGTCTTTCTGAAGGGTCTTTGATATTCTTTTTATATGCAATCTTTTCTAATTTTCTTAGCATTTTATCATTAGAATACATCTCTAACAATTCTGTATAAGATATTGGGGTTGCTATTTTTTTATTCTTACCAGAAACAACTTCACTTACTTTCATAAAAAAATAAGAGGATAGATTTATTTTATAATATTCTTTTATTACACTAAAAAATTCATCCTTTATGTTTTCTAAATTAACTTCATTTTCCATAATATCTTTTATTCTATTTATCTCAATTTGAGCATCGCTTTTATTCATTCTATTTTTTTTATTTGTCATTAGTTTTATTTCATAACATTTAGTATGAGCATAAGATGACCCAACTTTAATAAAGTCATCTTCTTTAGTTTCTATTGACTTTTTGCCCTTTTCGTCACATACAATACATTTTCTTTTCATCTCAAGCCTCCTCTATAGACTTTGTGAGGTGGAAACCCACCCCACAACATCTACAAGTAATTTTACTTGTTAATAACATCGTACATTTTTTTTACTGTTTCTAAATCTAAGTCATCACTTGGTTTGACTGGCAGTCCTTCAGCTCTTAATTTTGATGGAATGGCTCTCTTTTTAGTTGGTGACATAGACTCTCTAATATCTTTTATTTTAGACAAATAATCATCTACTGTTAGAGGCGTGTCACTTACGCCAGATCCTTCATTATCAATATCTAGTGTTCCAACTTTATTCTCACCTTTTATTAAGTTTTTAGTCTCGCTATCAACACTGTCATTATAAGATTTGTTTAACACAACTCCTTTTTTCTTTCCTTTATTACCATTAATAACAGACTGCCATAGCGTCATTGAAGGATTCTCAATAATCTCACCTTGTTGAAATACTTTAGTTCTATCTTTTCTTTCAACTTGAGCTTTAATAGAACCATCTTCTTCGTCTTCAAACATTCTAAGAACAGTATAGTATTCATACTGAGAGCCTTTGTAACAATCTGGTATGTATCCAACTGGGATAGCTTCAATCTGACCATTTACTTTCTTTTTCTCATACAGAATCTTTTCTCTAGAGGTTGCAACAATTATTTTATCAGTATTGGCAATAAGCTTTCTATTGATATTTTTACCTCTATGATTAAGTTTATCATAATCTTTTAATTCCATACCAGCCGTAGCTTGTGCTACAAATTTTTCTGTAGCTGTGATACTCTCTTTCTTAGAAGCTTTTACTGATGCTCTTTTTTCAGACACTTGAATCATACCATATTTTGTTGTATCTTGCACTACTGTAAGACTGTCAATAACAATAGCATCAGCAATAAATTTATTACCATCTGAGTCTAATACTAATACTTCGTCATCACCCTCTTCTTCGCCATCAACATAAAGATCATTGTCTGCCATTAAGTCATCAAGCCATTCAATAATCTCTTCTTCTACATTTGAATAAATCATTAATAGGTTTTCTGTATCAATGCCTTGCAGCTCCAAGTCTTCTAAAAAGTTATCTACTGAGCCAAATTCAGTATCAATATATGCCACTCTAAGTGGTCTGCCATTTTCATTAGTCATCTTCATCAAATCCAATGACATACTAGATTTCCAAGTACCTTGTTGTCCATAGATAAAATGCTTTATACCTTTCTTTACCGAGTTTCCTTTTCTTGCTTTAGCCATAATCTTCTCCTTAATTTATAAGATAATAAAGTGGGAATTACCCACTCTATATAGTTTGCGTGTGACAATATTTAACTAAGCCCAAACATCATCTCCGTCTTCATCTTCGTTGTTGTCATCAGGTAACTCAGCACCAAAGTCGTCATCTACTTTAATTAAAGAATTTATAATCTCTTCAGTATATGTCTCCTTATCAATAGTTTCTGGATAAGCTTTAGTAATAACCATTTCTCTGACTTTAGGGACATATCCACCATTTAGGTCTTCATCATCTCCCCAAGCCTCTTCAACTTCAATAACTTCTTCAAGTTTATTTGATAGTCTACCCATAACTTTAATCATAGTAAAGGGCTTTACATTTTTCTTTAATTTCTTTGCGAGGCTTTCATTCTCAATAATAAATTCTATCATCTCGACACCACTATATGTTACCAAATAAGCTTGTAGTACAAATCTACCATCTTCACCTTTAGACACATCAATCATAATAATCTCTTGCTCAAACTTATTAATCTCTTTGAAGTTTTCAGCACTGAAATCAACTGGAGCGTCTTGTGCATAGATTTTAGTTGGCTCAAAGTCTTTCATTACAATTTTTTCAGTACCGTTTTTCATATAAGAATGTACTTTAATATTGCCTTCTGCATAAATTCCGTCACCATCGTTAAGACTTCTAAGATCTTCACATGCATCAAATTGAAATAAAGATACCGTATCACCCTTAGGCTCTAGCTTTAGTTTAATACCGAAAAATGGCTCAAATCCAGCTTTGTCAAAATCAAATCTATCTTCCCATGATACAAATTCTTTATAACTTTTCTTTTCTTTGTTATCCCATCTACTAAATCTTGCATTGCCATCAGCGTCTCCACCGTCATAGCCTTGAATCTTAACATACGTTTCATTTGAATCAGATGTCTGTAAGCCAAAGTTTAATTCATTTTTAGTCTTTTCACCGTTTTTAGAATCAAATGTAGATTCCTTAAAAAATCTTTCTCCCATTGTTCCTTTTACATTTCCAACTAATTTAAAAACGCCTTTTGTTTGTCTCACATTATGTTTAGCCATAATCATTTCTCCTATTCTACTTAGTTTAATTTCCACTTTAATTTATGTTAATTTTATTTTAACCTATTTAATTTTAAGCAACAACCATAATATCAAATACTTACAATCTCTTGATAGATTTGACAACTTGCAATCTAGTCTAGCTGCCAACCTATCAAGAATACTAACTCTCATAATATATTTCACATTGTCCTACTCTTGATCAATTAATTCTTTAATAGATTCTAGCTCACTAAACTGATATTCTCTGTAGCCTACTTCATCTTTGACTTTAATCAATAAAGCTTTGCTTGCAACTTTGATTACTTGACCAGTAATTTCTTCACCCGTTTCACTTAATAGAAACTCAATGATCATTCCTTCTGCAATTGTTACTGTTTGATTACTTCTTTCAAAGTCGATAAATACGACACTCTTAAATGGTTTTCTCTCAATTCCTAACATAATAATTCCTCCTTATAGACTATAGAACTCTATAGCCATGCACTTTCTTCAAGTAGTCAACTGCTCCCGCTGTACCTAATGTCAATCCACCATTCATAGTGATTAACTTTCTTTTTTCGTCTGCATCTTTTAAAACTCTTAATGCACTTCTTAAATCCCAAACTCTTTTAGCCATACTTCCTCCTTATAGTTTTGGTTACATATCCTACCTCTATATAGTAACATACTTTAATATTGTATGTCAATAGATTAAATGATTTTAATTTATTCACTAGTCTTCTTTAAAATATAACTCACTTTCAATATCAACTAAGCTATGTTTCTCTAAATCAATAGTATTTTTATCATCTCTAATTTCTACCATTCTGGCATATGAGAATGAATATCCACCTTGTTTGTTTTTAGATATTTCAGTGAGTAAAATTTCAATTATTTTACCCACATAGCTATCTGGATCTTTGTTAACTTCATCTCTGAATTCATCTGAGTAGCCAGTACCTACACTTACTTCATAAGTGCCAACATTACCCTTTGAATCAACATATGGAAACTCAACATTAAATGATGCAAATTTTCCTTCCCATTTAGTTTTTTCTTTCCCATAATTCCAACTAATAATTTTAAGATCTGCTGAGAGTATGTTTTTAAGTTTCATCATCTGATACCCTTTGCCAGTTTTATATGGTTGATGAGATGATATACACATAAGTCCTTCTCTTCCAGAATTAATTATATATTTTAACTTTTTAGGAACATCCTCTAAGTCTGCTATTGTCTGTACTGTAAATTCAATTGGTATAATTTGTATATATTTTAACTCTAAATCTTCAACTTTACCTACTAAAGATTCCATAAAGTGTCTTCTATCAATATAGCTTTCACCTTCATTTTCATCATTAAAATCTGATTTGAGTGGAATATCAAATATCTTGTAAATAATACCAGCTTGTCCTTTATCTAAAATATTCTTATCGTTCATAATAGATGTAGTCATTGATCTAATTTGTTGACTTGTCATATTGCCAGTCTTATCATTGTACACAAGTTCACCGTCAGGCACTCTATCTGCCCCTACAAGGCGATTTAATTCATCTAGTATACTATGAGTACCCTTCCACACTTTACCGTTCCTAGAGACGATATTATCAGCCTTATATGGGTCTCTAGTACCTCTACATCCATCTATTTTCTCGCTCATGAACAAAACTTGTCCAGACTTTATTAGTTTAGCAGCACGTTCTTCGTCCCATGATTTACCAGCCATAACATCATAATTGAATACAGGATTATTAGGAAATGCTTTATTATACGTAGATGCACCACAACCCAATTTTAGATCTTTACATACGATGGAATATATTAATTCCTCGAATTCTTTACCAAATGTATTACAAGCAAGTTTAGCAGAATTTACAATATACCTAATATCCACTTCTTTTCCTGTTTTGTGTTCCACTAGATAGTCTATTAAATCTAAATATCCTCCTCCATATGGCTCATCATTATTAAATGGTGTGTTGATATATTTGTTCAATTTAGACCGCTTTATTCCAGTTACAATATTGTCGTCAAATAAAAATCTTAAAACTAAATCTGTTATACTTCCCATTTCAATTTTAGATAAGATCAATTCTTTTTCATTTTTGCTACTTGTTGATTGTAGTTGTTTTACAATATCAATTAAATTCATACTACACCTCTCTTTCTAATTCTTCAATTTCTTTATACGCTTTGTCAATTACCTTCTTCTTCAACCTATTAATTTCAGCTTTTAATCCACCTATCGTAACTGAAGCACCATAGTCTAAAGATTGTTCGTATTGTTTGCATTTGTTCTTATACTTCAACAATTCTTTATTTTCATTGTATAATTCTATTATTCTTTCTCCAGCACATGTTGCACATAATCCGAATTGCTTTCCTTTTGATTCATATTGTTCACTGCATTTTAAACACTTTTTAGTATACATGTTTTCACCTTTCATTAATTACCTACTTTCTATTTATTTAAACTATAAGCTGCAACTCTAGTTCTACCTTTAACTACTTGTATAGGTGGAATGTTTTCTAATTTAAAATTTAAAATTTCTATTTCGTCATCAATTTGCAGCGTACCATCAAGTAACATATCGTTTAAGTCTTCTGACATTACCTTTAATAAGTTTTTATATCTATTAACCTTCATTACTTACCTACTTTCAATTCGTATTCCTCTTTATTACATTTTGACTTTTTCCACTCACAAAACTCTTTTAAATCTGTTCCTTCCAAGTCGCCTCTCTGATACATTATTCTTAAAGCATCATATATTGTTTCTTTTTTCATCACTTACCTTCTTTCTCAATTATTCATTTTCACACAATCCTATAACTGTGCAAATTTATCATTGATATTTCCAGCATCAACACTTGAT
>Ga0306872_100288_pt1 | contig 20906 bp, 20 predicted proteins | sample AntRauMeHopE1498_FD_190455 | JGI IMG/M metagenome (GOLD analysis project Ga0306872, IMG submission 190455) | Saline lake microbial communities from Rauer Islands, Antarctica - Metagenome Hop E1 #498 (v2) (version 2) | ecosystem: Environmental > Aquatic > Non-marine Saline and Alkaline > Saline ...
GCCAGCTGCCAGCTGCCAGCTGCATGCTGCACGCGGCGAGTACCCGACTGAGTTCGAATATCGTTGTGGGTTGTGAACCCTCGCCCAATGAACGCCGATGATGATCTCGACCCTGACCAGTCGACGCCGGGGTGGCAACCGCTTCTCGAGCGACCCGGCTTTGAACAGTGGTGGGATGGCGCCGACTGGCGTGGGCGCGCTCACAAAGAGCCGGATCCGTTTTCGGCCTTCAGCGCTGACTTTGCTCGCAGCCTACGCCCCGGGCCGAACCGCGCAGCGCGCCTGGCGCGACTTGGCATTCTCGCGATTGTGCTGAGTTTTGTCGTGCAAACCCTGGTAGCCGGTGAAGTGATCACCGTGCCGGGCATCGCCACAATAACCCTCATCGTGATCTCACTCGTGATCGCGGCGATCGCCGGCACACTCACAGCTATTGCCGCCATTGCGGGGCTGCGTGCCGCCGACCTGCTCGGCGGGCGGGCGATTTCGACGTTAGCGGTGGGTGCCAGCGTGGTGCTGGGCCTGGCCCCAGTGTTGCTACTCGTAGCCATCGGCATCGGCGGTGGCGTCTAGCTAGCCTGCGCGCCCGGGCATCTGTGCGGGCGCGCGGTCAGCGGACCCGCACGACTGCCGCCGACCGCGGCGGAAGGGTGAGCACCGCTACTTCAGCGCGTTCGTTCAGCTCGAGCCGCGCATCCGCAGTGGCCAGCAGAATACGCGCGTCACGACCATTGGGGTTGGGCAAGTCAAAGCTCGCCTCGGCATCGAAGGCCACGCACACGCTCACAAGCCCCGAGCTGGAATCGCGGATGCCGGCGCCGCGGTTCATGCTGAAGCTCAGCAGCGGCCACCCCGAGTCACCGCCGCTGCTCTCGGCTGCGGTGTGCACGAAGCTCGGGTCGGTCAACTCCGGTGTCGCGCGGCGCAGCGCGATGAGGTCGCGGTGCAGCGCGAACAGTCGGGCGTGCGCGCCGTCATCTTCGACGTCATCGATCTCGTCCCAGTCGAGGTGGGAGCGCGCGAACGTGGCGGGATCTTGCGGATCAGGCACGACCGATTCGTCCCATCCCATCTGCACGAACTCAGCAAGGCGACCCTCTGCCGTTGCGCGGCCCAACTCTGGTTCCGGGTGCGAAGTGAAGAATTGCCACGGCGTCGAAGCTCCCCACTCTTCGCCCATAAACAGCATCGGCGTAAACGGAGTCGTCAGGTTCAGCACCGCGGCGACTGCAAGCAGGTCCGCGTCAAAAATGTCGACGTCAAGCAGTTGGGCGTCAAGCGTGGCCGAAAGACGGTCGCCGGCCGCCCGATTGCCGATCTGGTCATGGTTCTGGGCAAAGGTGACCAGCCGCCAGGTAGGCACGGCAACAGGAATCTGCTGACCGTGCGCGCGCCCCCGAAAGCTGGAGTGCGTTCCGTCGTGAAAGAAGCCGTATGCGCTCGTCTTGGGCAGCGCATCCGCCGTCGCAAAGTCGGCGTAGTAGCCGTTCGCCTCACCGCTGACGGCCGCGTGAATAGCGTGGTGATGGTCATCGCTCCACTGCGCGGTAAGCCCGTATCCACCGGCCTCGCGCGGCATGATGAGCCGCGGGTCATTGAGGTCACTCTCGGCGATAAGGATCAGAGGGCGGCCGAGGTGCGCTGAACGGGCATCCGTCTCTTCGGCCATCGCCTGCAGAATGTGCGCTTCGGGGTCGTCCACCAGCGCGTGCACGGCATCCAGCCGTAGGCCATCGACGTGAAAATCGTCGAACCACATTGCCAGATTGTCGAGCACGTAACGCCGCACCTCGGGATGAGCAACGTTGACCGAATCGCCCCAGGTGTTTGCCGCAGTGTCGTGCAGGTACGGGCCAAACTGGGGCAGGTAGTTGCCGCTTGGCCCCAGGTGGTTGTAGACGACGTCTTGCACTACGCCGAGCCCGCGCGCGTGGCATGCGTCAACGAAACGCCGGTACGCCGCGGGGCCGCCGTACAGCTCGTGCACTGCGTACCACAAGACACCGTCGTAACCCCAGTTGTGCGTGCCATTGAACCCGTTGACGGGCAACAGTTCGACCAGGTCGATACCGAGGCCGACGAGATGGTCGAGCCGTTCGATGGCCGCGTCGAGAGTACCGAGCGGGGTGAAGGTGCCAATGTGCAGTTCGTACAGCACGGCGCCAGCGAGCTGTCGGCCCTTCCAGCCCTGATCCGTCCAGCCCTGATCCGTCCAGCCCTGATCCGTCCAGCCCTGATCGGTCCAACCAAACGATGTCGGGTCGTCGAGGGCACTCAGCCCGTGCACGCCGTCAGGCTGGCGCCGCGATCGTGGGTCAGGCACCGGATTCCCTGCGCCGTCAAGCAGAAACCCGTAGCGGTCGGCTGCGTCGAGAGCCGCAATCGCGGCAAACCAGCCGCCGCCCGTCGACGTCATCGGCACGCGCTCCGTCGCACCGTCGCGCTCACGGTGCAACTCAACCCTGCTCGCGTGGGGAGCCCACACGCGGGCGTCGAACTGCTCAAAGGCAAGCGTCACCCTCGATCCTCCCCCTCTTCCGGCGGCGGCGGCGGCGGCAACAATAACGCGACCGGGTAGCGATCGAGCAGCCGGGCGAGGGGCACTTCGCCCCCGTCGTACCGCGTGCCGGTGATCGCGTCGATGACGCGGCGGTGGGGCAACACAACCACGGTGTCACGCCAGCCACCCTCGCGGTCGAGTGCGACTGGCAGTCGGGTGCCCACCGTGACGGCGCCCCCACGGTCAAACGCAATGCCGTGTCGGGCAGCCGCACCGACCAGCGGCAGGGGTGCATAGCGGTCGAACAGCTCGGGGCGGTCGCGTCGAGCGCGTAAAGCCCTGCTCGTGATCAGCAGCTTCGCAGCCCCCGACTCGTCAATCGGTGGCAATTCACCGGCGTCGATGCGGGCCAACATTTCTCGGCGTGCGACGTAATCGACGGCTCGCCGGTTGTCGGGGTCGACCAGGCTTGTCTCCCACAGCTCGCTGCCCTGGTAGACGTCAGGAATGCCGGGCGCCGTGAGCTGCAGAAGCTTCGCGGTCACTGCGTTCGACCACCCGGGCTGGGCAATGGCATGCACGAGATTCTCGAGTAATGCGCGCACGGCCGAGTCGTCGTAGGCCGCGTCGACGGCACGGTGGATGGCCGCTTCGAACGTCGCATCCGGCGCCGTCCAGCTGGTGGCCGTTCCGGCCTCGCGAGCAGCTTTCTCGGCGTAGGCGTGGGCGCGTTCTCGCTCGAGAGGCCACGCACCGACGATTGATTCCCACAGGATGTTCTCAAACGGCCCATCGCCGATGGGCGCTCGGCGCCGCAGCTCACTGAGCACTTCGCGCCAGCGGTCGGGTAGCTCAGCGAGCACGTGAATGCGGGCGCGGGTGTCTTCGCCCCGCTTGGTGTCGTGCGTCGACAGTGTGGTGAGGGAGGCCGGAAAACTACCGTGGCGATGGATCTGCCGCCGGTGAAACTCTTCGACGTCGATCGCAAACTCTGCGGGGTCAGCACCCACCTCGGTGAGCGACGCCAGGCGCGAGTAGCGGTAGAAAGCCGTGTCTTCAACACCCTTCGCCATCACCATGCCGCTGGTCTGCTGAAACCGGCGGGCGATCGGCTGCTCAACATCGGCCAGTAGAGGCGCCAGCGCGTCAAGGGCGCCACCGAGGTCAGGCCGCGAGCGACGGGCATCGTCAAGTGCTTCGTGCAGGTGTTTTACGCCGACTGGCAGGTAGGAGCGGTACACCGGAAAACAGGCGAGCACTTCGGCGAGCGCGTCGGCAGCATCCGCGATCGGCTCAGGCAGCTCGCGTTCGAGCCGCAACACTTCGCTGTGCAAAATTGTGTCGGCGATACGCCGCTTGGTCGAGCGAATCAGGTCGTGCCAGTTCGTAACCGGTGGGGTGGCAGGAGCGGCTAGGGCGTCAGGGGTGACAGAACCGTCATCGAAACGCAATTCAGCATCGAGCGCGCTGAGTGTCAGTCGGGCAGCAGGGTCAACAAGCACCCGGTCAATTGAGGCGAGAGCATCGTAGCCGGTCGTACCCGCGGTTTGCCAAAAACCGGGTAGTGGCTCGTCGCCCTCGAGAATCTTCTCGACCCACACCGGAATGTGTCCGGTCAGGTCGGCGAGATCATCGAGGTAGCGGCCGGGGTCAAGCAGCCCGTCGGGGTGATCAACCCTGATGCCGTCGACGAGCCCCTCATTTACCCAGCGAACGATCTCGGCGTGGCTCTCATTCAACACCCAGGGCACCTCGACCCGAATGGCGGCGAGAGTGGTGACGGCGAAAAAGCGCCGATAGTTCAGCTCGTGATCCGCTCGCCTCCAGTGCACAAGCTCGTAGTGCTGGCGATCGAGTACCCGCATGAGCTCGGTCGCCGTCGCTCGTGAACGGTCGGCGACATCGTCAGCCGAGCCAGCGGCGACCGGATACTCGGTGTCGTACACCCGCACGGCATCGTCACCCAGCACGACATCGCCGGCAGCAATCACGGCACCCATCTCGTCGCCCAGCACCGGCACGCGCAGACGGCCGTCGCCGAAGGACCAATCGACGTCGAAGGCTTCAGCGGCGCGGCCTTCGCGCCCGTCTCGCAGCAGTTGCCACCACCAGTCGTTCTGACGCGGGTCGGCGACCCCCACGTGATTCGGAACAATATCGACCAGCACCCCCAAGCCGTACCGTCGCGCCGCCGCGACCGCGCGATCAAAGCCCGAAGTGCCCCCGCGTTCAGGGTCGATGAGCGCATGATCGACCACGTCATAGCCGTGACTCGAGCCCGACGTTGCCTGCAACAGTGGCGACAGGTACAGCCAATCGGCTCCCAGTGCATGAACGTAATCGGCGAGCGCTGCCACAGAGTCGAGAGTGAAATCGGCTGACACCTGCAGCCGGTACGTCGACTGCGGCAGGCGATGCGCAGTCACGCGCGGCCTGCCTGCTCGCCGCGCACGGGGCCTGCCACCACGGGGCCTGCCACCACGGTGCTGGTGACCACGGCACCGTCACTGTCATCGAACTCGGCACCGAGCTCAGCATCAACCGAGGCCGTGGGTGCTGACAGCGAAGCCGCGACCGCGTCATCAAGGGTCGGAGCGCTCTCCATCCACTGCCGCAGCACGACAAAACTGATCGCCTCAAGCGTCAACACTGATCCGGCATCGAGAACGGCAGCGCCGCCCAAGCCCGATGTGTCGACGAGCAGCTCCCACCGCGCGCCGTGGTCGGCACCCGGAAGGGTGACCTCGACGCTGCCATCGTGCGCCGACACATAGAGAAGAAACGAGCGATCGACGATGGGCTCGCCGCGGACATCCCGCTCACGAATGCCCTGCCCGTTCAGAAACACGCCCACCGATTGGCCAAAGCCCGAGTTCCAGTCGTCGCCTGACATTGCACTGCCATCAGGCCGCAACCATTCGATGTCGGGCATCGGGTCGCCTTCGCCGCGTTCGACGGGGTGACCATCGAAGAATCGTGTGCGCCGAAACACCGGATGCTCGCGTCGCAGCCGTGCCAACGACCCGACGAATTCGATCAGTGCCGTGTCGGCCGTGGCCCAGTCGATCCACGACAGTTCAGAGTCGTGTGCGTACACGTTGTTGTTACCGCGCTGTGTGCGCCCCAGCTCATCGCCGTGGGCGATCATGGGCACGCCCTGCGAGAGCAGCAGCGTGGCCAGAAGGTTACGCACTTGACGATGCCGTTTGCTCAGAATGGCGGGGTCGTCGGTGGGGCCCTCAACGCCCATGTTGTGTGAGCGGTTGTGCGACTCGCCGTCGGCGTTGTTTTCGCCGTTGGCGTCATTGTGTTTCTCGTTGTACGACACCAGGTCGTTGAGGGTGAAGCCATCGTGGGCCGTGATGAAGTTGATCGACGCAACCGGCAGTCGGCCCGAGTTTTCGTACAGGTCAGCCGAACCGGTGAGGCTTGCGGCAAACTCACCGAGCGTGCCCGCTTCGCCGCGCCAAAAGTCGCGCACCGTGTCGCGGTATCGGCCGTTCCATTCTGTCCACAGCGCGGGAAAATTGCCGACCTGATAACCGCCCGGCCCGACATCCCACGGCTCAGCGATGAGCTTCACCTGCGAGATGACCGGGTCTTGGTGCACCAGGTCGAAAAATGCGGCCAGCCGGTCGACGTCGTAAAACTCGCGCGCGAGCGCTGAAGCCAAGTCAAAGCGAAAGCCGTCGACGTGCATTTCTAAGACCCAGTAGCGCAGCGAGTCCATGATGAGTTGCAACGAGTGAGGGTGCCGCACATTGAGACTGTTGCCGGTGCCGGTGTAGTCCATGTAGTACTTCTGGTCATCTTCGACCAGACGGTAGTAGGCGGCGTTATCGATGCCCCGAAATGACAGCGTCGGGCCCATGTGATTGCCCTCGGCCGTGTGGTTGTAGACCACGTCGAGAATGACCTCAATGCCGGCGGCGTGCAGTGAGCGCACCATGCTTTTAAACTCTTGCACCTGCTCGCCGAGGTCACCCGTCGACGAGTACGCGTTGTGGGGCGCGAGAAATCCAATCGTGTTGTAGCCCCAATAGTTCGACAAACCCTGATCGACCAAGTGCTTGTCATGCACGAACTGATGCACGGGCATGAGTTCGATCGCCGTGGCACCAATGCGCTGCAAGTGGTCGATAATCACCGGGTGCGCGACCCCCGCATACGTGCCGCGCAGGTTTTCGGGAACCTGCGGGTGGGTTCGGGTGAGCCCCGCCACGTGCGCCTCGTAAATGACGGTTTCGCCGTAGGGAATACCCGGCGCGCGGTCGCCCGCCCAATCAAAGTAGGGGTTGATGACGACGCTGAGCATGGCGTGCGGCGCCGAATCTTGATCGTTGCGCGTCTCAGGGTCATCGAATCGATAGGTGAAAAGCGAGGCATCCCAGTCCACTTCACCGTGCACAGCTTTCGCGTAGGGATCAAGCAACAGTTTCTCGCCGGCGCACCGACGCCCCGTTTCGGGGTCGTACACGCCGTGAACGCGAAAACCGTAGCGCTGCCCCGGCTGCACGGCGGGCACGTAGGCGTGCCACACGAACGCGGTCACCTCGATGATCTCAATCGTCGTCTCGACTCGTTGCTCATCGAACAGGCACAACTCAACGCGCTCGGCGACCTCACTGAACAGCGCGAAATTTGTTCCGGAGCCGTCGAAGGTGGCTCCCAGCGGATACGGGCTTCCTGGCCACGTCGTCACAGTTGAGATATCCATAAAACTGACGGTACCTGGCGCTTGTGCGGCAACGACCCCCTGGCGAACCAGGGCCGGAGCGGCTAAGGGTGGGCCCGTGCCGGCTGCGCGAGAGTAGAGCTTTAGCGGTTTTGTAGCCAGTAGATCATCAGCAGTGTGACGATGGCGCCGGCGAGAAAGTTCAGCAGCAAAAAAAGCCGCCAACCGCGGTTGGCCATTTCGGCCGTGGCATCAGTGATGTTCCAGAAGCGCGCTGTTATGACGATGTAGGGCACTGCGGCAAAGAGCCCGAGTGGGCCCGGCCATTCGGTGCCGAGCAGTAGCAAGCCGGCGACCGCATAGGCGCGCACGGCAAGCCGCGTCGTGGTGCGCGCGCCGAAAACGGTAGCGATTGAGGCCAGGCCCCCCTCGCGGTCAGCGATAACGTCTTGCACTGCCCCGAAAGCGTGCGAGGCCATACCCCACAAGAAGAACGACACCAAAATGAGCACGAGGGCTAACGTGAATTCGGCCCCCGCCAGCACGAGTCCGAAGATTGCGGGGCTTACGAAGTGCGTTGCCGACGTGATCGAGTCGAGTACGGGCTTCTCTTTGAACCGCAGCCCCTTGACTGAGTAGGCGACCACGGCGAACACGCTGACTGCCAGCACAAGTGTCGAACCCGGCGTACCCAGCACGGTGAGTGCGATGAGAAACGGCACGTTGCTGATTACTGCGGCCCACAGCGTCGCGCGATGGATTCTCGGATCAAGTAGCGCACCCTCCACGCCACCCTTGCGCGGGTTGCGCAGATCGCTTTCGTAGTCGAAAACGTCGTTGATGCCGTACATCGCCAGGTTGTAAGGAATCAAAAAGTAGATCGCCCCAATGATGAGCGTCGCGTCGATACGGTCAGTGGTGAGCAGATACGCGGCCGCAAACGGGAACGCCGTGTTGATCCAGCTGAGCGGCCGCGAGCTGACGAACAGTTGGCCGAAAGCTTTCACGGCTGCCGGTCGTGGCGGCGTGATGGGCGGCGCAGCAGCTCCCACACGGTGGGCAACAGCACAAGGGCGGCAACCGTGTACGAAAAGTCTTCGATCGGTGCGATCCCAATGAGGATCCCGCTAATGAGGCTGTCGTCGTACGCCACCAACCCCGAGCCGATAATGAGATTGTCGAAAATGGCGGTCAGCGCCAGCATCAACACGGCCGCGACACCCACTGCACGCCAACGCGGCGCGCGGCGCGCGAGTACCGCCGCGATGGCCATCGCGGCGACGACCCCAAGAAAAACAGCGTTGAGCAGGGTGTACGTCACATTGACACCCCCTTTGATGCCGATGCCCGCCGCGACCAGCGCCCATCGAGCAGGTCACTCGCCGCCGCGTACGCATTCATCGTGTTGTAGCAGAGCAGCATCAAAAAGAAGACCTCTTCGATCGGCAGTTCGGGGCCAATCAGCACCCCAGTCATGAACTCGGTTTGCCCGCGAAAGAAGATGCCCAACGCAATGCCGCCGACATCCCAGATCAAAAAAAACACCACACCGAGCGTCAGTACGATGGCCGCGCGCCGAGCGTCTCTCCAAAAAAACAGTGCAAACCGTCGGTCAAGCAACACCATGCCCGTCAGTGACAGGGCGAGCGCCGCCAGGTAGGCGAAATTAATCAGGCTCATGAGTATTCAGTCGGCGCGAGGTGTCGCCGATCAAGATTCAGACGTGGCCGTCAGCTGTCGCGGTGGCCGTCGTGGTGGCCGTCGCGGAAGCACTCACACCGACGCCTGCACTGGCCGCCGACTGCACGGTTGCACGCAAGGGCTCGGGCAGTGGCCCCGTTGACGTGTCTCCCCGCAGTCGCTTAACCAGCACCTCGGCGCTGATCAGGCACATGGGCAGGCCAATGCCAGGAATGGTCGAGCCGCCGGCGTAGTAGAGGCCCTTCACCTTTTTGGAGATGTTGCCGCTGCGAAAGAAAGCACTCTGCGAGAGAACGTGTGCCGGCCCGAGAGCCGTGCCACGCCAGGCGTTGAGGTCATCGTTGAAGTTTCCGGGGCCGTACGTGCGCCGCACCACAATGCGCTCGGCGAGGTCAGGAATCTTGGCCCAGTCGGCGATTTGCGCCACAATGCGGTCGGCGTACACCTCCAGCGGAGTGTCGCCGTCGCCATCGACATCGCCGCGGCCGAAAGACAGGTCGGCGGGTGCGGGCACCAGCACGAACACGTTTTCGTGCCCTTCCGGCGCCACAGACGGATCGATTCCGCTGGGCTTGCAGATGTAAAGCGACGCGGGGTCGGGCAGCTGGGGTTGCGCACCGAAGATCGACTCAAAGTTTTCGCGCCAGTTAGCCGTGAACAGCAGAGTGTGGTGTTCAAGCTGGGGCAGTTCACCCTTGATACCGAGGTACATCAACAGTGCGCTGGGCCCGGCAAGCTTTTTGTCCCAGTACGACTGCGGGTAGGTCTGCAGTTCTACCGGCAACAACTGCGTCTCGCTGTGGTGCAGGTCTGCGGCCGAGACCACGATGTCGGAATCGATGACTTCGCCGCTTTGAAGCTCGACGCCGCGCACCTGCTTGGTGGCAGGGTCAACGATAATGCGGGCGACCGGTGAACCGGTGCGAATGGTCACGCCCTGCTGCTCGGTCACCGACGCGATGCTCTGAATGAGGGTGGTGAAGCCACCCATCGGGTACAGCACGCCGTCAGTGAGGTCGAGGTGCGACATCAGGTGGTACATGCTGGGCGTCAAGAAAGGAGATGAGCCGAGGAAAACCGCCGGGTAGCCGAGAACCTGGCGCAACCGCAGATCGGTGAACCGTCGCCCGACATAGGTGTCGAGGCTCTGCAAAAGCATCTTCACCAGCTTGCCGGCGCGCTTGAGAACGTCGAGGCGAATCAGCGGACCAAACGAGGCGAAGCTGGTGTACAAGAAACGCCGCTTAGCCATCTCGTAGGTGTCGTAGGCCGAGTCGAGGTAGCGCTCGAGCTTGGCGCCCGCACCGGGCTCGATTGATTCAAACAGTGCGATGTTCTCTGCGCGTGACGCAGCAACGTCGGTGGGAACGTCAAAGCCCTGCGTGATGACCCGGTAACCAGGGTCAAGCTGCACGAGTTTCAACTGCTCGGCAGCGCTGGTGCCACACAGCTTGAAGAAGTGGTCAAACACTTCAGGCATGAGGTACCACGACGGGCCCATGTCGAAGCGAAAGCCGTCTTTCTCCCACGAGCCGGCTCGGCCGCCCAGCTGATCTTGCTTCTCGACCAGCACCACTTCATACCCATCTCGGGCAAGCAAAGCGGCACTCGATAATCCGGCAATGCCTCCGCCGATGACGACTACGCGATTCATGCTGGTGCTCCGATCGAAGAGGTGCCGACGCGGGTGCGCGGGCGGGGGGTGCGGCCAACGAGTGCTCCGAGAGCAATGCGGGCCTTGATGGGGTCGGGTACGCGCACGCGGGCGCGAATGAGGTCGGTGGCCGGGGTGCGCCGCAGCCGCACCGAGAGTTCAGCGAAAAGACCCTGGGCCAGAGCCACAGCCCGTCGACTGCCGCGCGGCAGTTCGCTAATCACAGCGGCTGACACAAGAAGATCAGCATCGATGTCGTCAAGCAGCCGCACCTTGTCCTCCTCTGTGAATGAACCCACGCTGACACCCGGAAAATAGCTGCGGCCGAGAGTTTCAAAATCGGCCGACAGGTCGCGCAAAAAGTTGACCTTTTGAAAGGCCGCACCGAGAGCGCGGGCACCCGTGACCAGACGTTCATTCTGCGCCTCGTCGATGGTCATCACCTGAACGAATGCCCGCAAGCACATCAACCCGACAACCTCGGCTGACCCGTAGACATAGCGGGCGAAGCTGGCATCGTCGTGCTCGGTGTCGGTCAGATCCATCCGCATCGAGTGAAAAAACGGCGCCGTGAGCTCTTCGCCAAAGCCCACCTCGCGAGCTGTGCGAGCAAACGCGTGCACCACCAGGTTTGTGCTGTAACCCGACGCTAACGCGGCATGAGTTTCGGTTTCAAACTCGTTGAGGTAGCGAGCCGCGTGCACGGCGTCGAGACCAGCGTCGGTGACTCCGCCATCGACGATTTCGTCGGCAACCCGCACGAGCGCGTAAATGTTTTCAACGTGCTGTCGCACACCGACGTCGAGTAGGCGCGAGGCCAAACCAAACGAGGTCGAGTATCGGCGAATGACAACGCCCGCCGTCTCATCGGCGACTCGGTCATACAGGCTGAGGCGGTTCATCGCACCCGTTTCAGAACAGTTTCAGCGACCGGATGCAGCTCATCGCGCAGTGACGCAGGAATGTGCGGTTCAGCGAGTCGAGCCAGCGCCCGGTTCGCGTAGCCACGGGCAAGGTCATCAGCGAAGGCACGAGCGCCACACTCGATGAGCAGCATGCGCGCCTCTTGGGCTTCATCGGCAGTCAAGTCGGGCTTGCCGATCAGATCACACAGGCGAGCCCACACCGGAGTCGAACAGGCAAAAGCAATCATGACGGTGCGCTTACCCTCGCGCAGATCACCGATGGTGGTCTTACCGGTGGAACGTTCGTCGCCAAAAACGCCGAGTACGTCATCCACAATTTGATAGGCGATGCCGATCTCACGGCCAAAGTCACCCAGCGTGGCCACCGTCTGCTCGCTCGCCCCCGCGAGAATGGCGCCCGCCTGCAGAGGGCTCTCAAACGAATACACGGCCGTCTTCAGCCGCTCCATCGCCACAATGTCATCGACCAGCGGCATCTCGGGGTCAATCGAAAAGTCGACGTCGATGAGTTCGCCCGCGGCGCTGGCGAACATCGCATCGTCAAGCACGTCGAGCAGACGCTCGCGCGTGGGTGAGGTAACTCCGCTGTGGTCGATGAGACGGTAGGCGTTGAACAATGCCAAGTCACCCGCGATCACTGCCGCAGACAGGCCGCGGTGCTCGGCGATCTCAACGCTGGCGCCCCGATCGACGGCGTGGTCGCGGTACGCACCAGAAATATTGGAAATGCCCCGGCGCACAAAATCGCGGTCAATCACGTCGTCGTGCACGATGAGTGCAGTGTGCAACAGCTCAAACGAGGCGCCCACATAGGCCGCAGCGTTCATGTCGGTGCCGCCCAAACCGCCGTAAGCGGCCATCACCATACGAGGGCGAAAACGCTTGCCGCCCTGAGTATTGCGCTCGAGCAAGCCCCATAGGTGCTCGTAATGCTCACCGAGAGGCGCGGCCCGCTTCTTCGATAGGCTGAAGAAGCGCTCCAACACGGCGTCGACCATGGCCGCTCGCGATTCTGCGATGCCCTCCACGTCGTTCCTCTTCACCTGAGCAGACTACCCGGCCCATGAACCAAACTCCTGAAACCGTTGTCCTTCTCGCCGCCGACGGCGCCATCATCGGCAGTGCGCCGAAGGCAACCGTGCACGACACCGACACCCCCCTGCACCTTGCCTTCTCCTGCCACGTGTTCGACGAGGCGGGTCGCGTGCTGGTCACCCGGCGCGCGCTGAGTAAAAAAACGTGGCCCGGTGTGTGGACGAATTCGCTGTGCGGGCATCCGGCACCGAACGAAGACACGGAGCTGGCCATTGTGCGCCGCGCCGAACAAGAACTCGGCCTCAGCCTCACCGATGTGCGCATTGCGCTGCCCGACTTTCGCTACCGAGCCGTTGACGCCTCCGGAATCGTCGAAAATGAAATCTGCCCCGTATTCACCGCCCGCGCGGTTGGTGAGTTCTCCCCCGCCGCCGACGAAGTCGCCGAATTCGCCTGGCTGGAGCCCGCGCAGTTACGCGCGGCCGTCGCCGCGGCCCCCTTCGCCTTCAGCCCATGGCTGGGGTGGCAGCTCGCCGCCTGGCAGGGCGACTATTCAGCGCCCGCAGCCACCTAAGAGACGTCGGCTTCAGCGCTGGCTGCCTCGTCTACCACCGGCTCGGTAACCACAGGCTCGGTGCGGTGAAAGCTTTGCCATGATCGTGACGCCGTCGGTCCGCGCTGACCCTGGTAGCGGTTCAGGTACGCACCCGTTCCGTAGGGGTTCTCGGCTGGCGAGCTGAGACGAAAGAAACACAACTGGCCGATCTTCATTCCCGGCCACAGCATGATCGGCAAAGTGGCCACGTTGCTGAGCTCAAGCGTGACATGGCCGGTAAACCCCGGATCAATGAATCCCGCCGTTGAATGTGTCAGCAGACCGAGCCGACCCAGCGAACTTTTGCCCTCCAGCCGCGCGGCCACATCATCAGGCAGGCTCACCTGCTCATAGGTTGACCCGAGTACAAACTCGCCCGGATGCAAAATGAACGGCTCACTGGGTTTCGCTTCCACCAGCCGGGTCAGATCAGGCTGTTCGGTCGCCGGATCAATGTACGGGTACTTGTGGTTATCAAACAGGCGAAAAAATGAGTCAAGCCGCACGTCAACACTCGACGGCTGCACCATGCTCACATCAAGCGGGTCAAGGCCAATACGACCCGACGCTAGCTCGGCCCGAATATCACGGTCGCTCAGCAACATGCGCTCAGCATATCGAGCCCATCGAGTTTGCTAGACCCCGAGCTAGCCACACCGCGAGTTCGCTAGACTCGCACCGCAGCCAACCGGATGCACCGGGGATGTAGTTCAATGGCAGAACTTCAGCTTCCCAAGCTGATAGTGCGGGTTCGATTCCCGTCATCCCCTCTTTTTTCGCCGCACCGCAGCTGTCTCATTCAGCAGCACGGTCGCGTGTGCGGCACGGCACACACCCGCGCACCTATTCGGCGGGGGCGATGGTGCGACCGATGACTGGCTCAGCCTCGGCCATGAAGCGCCGCACGTCATCGTCAACGATGATGTCGCTGGGTCGCAGGGGGCGCGCCAAATGCAACCCCTCCAGCGAGCGGATGCGACTGAGCGCCACATAGGTTTGGCCCGGTGCGAAGGCGCGAGAGCCCAGATCGACGACCGCGCGGTCGTAGGTGGAGCCCTGCGACTTATGAATGGTGACCGCCCACGCCAGGCGCAGCGGAAACTGGGTGAACTCAGCCACTACGTCTTTCGAAACACGCTTGCTGGCAGCCGAGTAGGTGTACCGGTATTTCTCCCACGTGGCGGGCACAACTTCGTGACTTTCGCCATCGACTTCCACGAACACGGTGCGGCCAATGCGCTCCACAGTGCCGAGGCTGCCGTTGACCCAGCGCGGGTGCCCGTCGCCGTTGGTGTCATTGCGTAGAAACATGACCTGCGCACCCACTTTGAGCTGCAACTCATCGTCGGCCGGGTAGCCACTTTTGGGCCCGAAGTCTCCGGCGATGTCGGCGCGGGCCGTTTTGGCGGCACCGGCGAGGCGGCCCAGCGCTGCGGCGTTGATGCGGGTCACCGTGGCGTTAGTGGTTGCCAGGGTGAGCATCCCGACGTCGGGAGCCGGGCGGGCACCCGCTTCGTTGAGGGCGCGCCCAATCTCTGGCGTGACCGCACCGTGGCGAACCGCAGTCAGCATTGCCCGAAAGTCAGCGTCCTGTTGGCGGTGAATGGTTTGCAATTCGACGATGCGCAGCTCAGCCTCAGCCCACACGCTGGCGTCGAAAAACCAAATCGAGCGATAGTGGTCGGCGTAATACGCGCGCTCGCCTTCGTCACGACCGGGCACGGGTGCCAACTGGTATGGGTCGCCGAAGAGCACCACTTGCACCCCACCGAAGGGCTCGTGAGGGCGGGCGCGGGCTTGACGCAGGCGGCGGTCAATCGCATCCATCACATCGGCGCTGACCATCGACACCTCGTCGATGACGACAGTGTCGATTGAGGTGAGCAGCCGTTTCAGTTCTGGAGGGTTATCGAAATCGTGATCGGCGATGAGGCCGATTGGTAGCCGAAAAAGCGAGTGAATGGTCTGCCCACCCACGTTAAGCGCCGCCACCCCGGTCGGTGCGCAGACCACGACAGTACGGTCGGTCGAGGCGATGAAAGCCTCCAGCAGCGTCGACTTTCCGGTGCCCGCCCGACCAGTCACGAACACATTTTCGCGTGTCGACTCGATCAGCTCAAGAACCGCCCGCTGTTCTGGGCTGAGAGATGCGCCCCCCGACACCACCATGACACCCTCTCTGCGTGACGCCGCGCCGACCGCATCTCACTGTAGCCGCGGCTCACGCTGAGGATCGCACTCGCGACGACCACTGCTGGGCTCTCGTGCGTAGGCTGAGCGCATGAGACGGGTTGCCTTCGCGTGGGGAGGAGCCGCCGCCGCGATTCTCACCCTGGGCACACTGTCTGCCGCCGCCGTTGTGGCCCAGAACATGTCGGCCGAAGCCCACGTCACGCAGTACCTCGACGCCCTCGCCCGCGACGATCTCAGCTCAGCCGCCCGCCTGGCGGGGTTGCCATCGACTGCTGACCTGCCGCTCGGCGACGAGGGCACACCCAGCATTCATCGCGTCGTCAGCGCCACTGCCGAGCGCGACGGCACCATCACCGTACTCATCGAATACGGCAGCGAGTCGGATGCTGAACGCGTGGCTTTCGCCATGACACCCGCTCCACCCCTGCTCGGAGTCATTTCCACTTGGGCTTTCGCCACGGCCCCCGTCGCAACGCTCACGGTCGGCGCCGACCAGCACGACAGCGTCACCGTCGGCGAGCGCAGCGTCACCACAGTTGGTGCCGGCGAAACGGTCGCCGTTGCCGTTTTTGTTCCGTCACGAATCACTGTGCGACTGACTGAGCCTCTACTGCGCGCAGAAGCCATCACGCTGCGGGTAACCAATGCGACTGTGGACCCGGTCGTCTTGATGGCGCAACCCAGCCTGCAGCTTGAGCGCTCCGTACGCCAGCAACTCGATCGTCTGCTCACTGAGTGCGCTACCCAGAGGGTTTTGCGGCCGACAGCGTGCCCCTTCGGTGCCGAGATTAGTGACCGGGTCATCGGCGAACCCCAGTGGCAAATCTCACAGCAACCGGGGGTGACTCTTGCGCCGGGTGAGACGCCCGGCCGTTGGCAGTTCAGCGGTGACGGAGTCGCCCGAGTGTCGCTCAGCGTTCAGCAACTCTTCGACGGCAGCACTGACGACCGTGTTGAGCTCGTTCCGTTCACGGTGCGCGGCGAAATTGTTCTCGGCGCCGACGGCGGGGTGCTGACGGTCTACACGCCCGACGGCTGAGCCGGGGCGGGCTGAACGGGAGCGGGCTGAACGGGAGCGGGGCGGGCGGTAGCGGCGGCGGGGGAGTCAGCACTGGTGCGGGCGTCAGCACTGGCGCGCTCGGCCAGCATGGTGTTCCACTCGTGCAGGTCGGCTTCGCCGTCACGGTCAGCTTTGCGGTCGCGGCGCTTCGATTCTCGGCCGTCGGCGCGACTCCACGACCAGACCACGAGCATCGCCAGAGTGACCGTCGGAATCTCGCCGACGCTCCACGCAATGGCCCCTCCGATCTGCTGATCAAGAAGTGGGTCAGCGCCCCAGGTGCGCCCCATCGCTCCAAACCATTCGGGTAGCAACAGGTTGGTACCGGTCACCAGTGACAGGCCGAAGAAGGCGTGAAATGCCATCGTTGCCAACAAAATCATCAGGCGAACCGGGTACACCGGGCGATACGGGGCTGGGTCAATCCCGATGAGTGCGTTGACGAACAGAAACCCGCTGAGCAAGAAATGCACAACCATCCACTGGTGACCCAGATGATTAGTGACCGCCCACGAGAACACGGGCGAGTAGTAGAAAACGAGCAGCGAAACGGCGAACACCACTGAGGCGATGAGCGGATGCCCGGCTAGGCCCGCGAACTTCGAATGCACGATGGCGAGAATCCACTCTCGGGGCCCGCGCGAACCATCGCGGCGTGCCTTAATGGCTCGGGCCGCTAATGTCACCGGCGCCCCCAGCACCAGCAGCACCGGAATACCCATGCTGAGCACCATGTGGCCCAGCATGTGGATACTGAACAGGTACTTTTCGTAGACCGCAAGCCCGCTGCTGGTCACCAAGAAGATCGCGACCATGCCCAGAGTCCAGACGATGGCGCGGTGTACTGGCCAGGCATCGCCGCGTCGGCGCAGCCGCACGACGCCGGCGAGGTAGAAGAAAATGCCAAAGGCAGCAATGAGCGCCCACAGCAGGTTGAGATCCCATTCGGTGGCGAGCCGCCACGCCTCGAAGGCGGGGGGTAGAGGTGATCCGGTAAGAATTTCGGCGGGAGTGGGGTTCACCTGTTGCGAGATGGGAATCTCCGGAACCGGCGTGGGTGTGCGCGAGAGCGCCGCAGCTAGGCCTGAGGCGATGCCCATGAGGGCCAATTCCGCACTGACGATGACCCAAAAAGTCGCGCGCGGGCGCTGTTCGCGCTCCAGTCGACCGATCAGTCGGCGGCGGTAGAGAGCACCGAAAGCCCCCAGCCCAGTGAGTGCCACCACTTTGGCTGCCACGATCATGCCGTAGGGGGTTGCGAGGGCCTCCAAGCCGCCCATGCGCAGTTGGGCACTGACCAGGCCTGTGCTGGCAACCACGATGAAAGCGACGAGGGCCAGGGTCGAATAACGCGCCAGCACTATCGGCAGGCGCTCGGCGAGAGCGCCCCGGGTGAGCACGATCGTTAGCAGACCGCCGACCCAGATGGCGGCGAAAACACTGTGCAGAAAGACTGAGGTGACAGCAGCATCATGATCAGCGGTGCCCCCGGTGTGGCCGGTTTGTGCGACTGGCCACAGTGTCGCCACGGCGATCACGGCGACTCCGACCAAAAGAGCGGGGTTGCGCACGGCGAAGCAGAGTACGGTCACGGTCGCCGCCATCAGAGTGGTGGCAAGCCACGCCTGGCCGAGCTGCGTCGTACTGAGGTACGCCGCAATGAGCCGCCCGAATCGGTCATCAACAGCGATCGGCTCAAGATACGCGGTCAAGAAGGTGAGAAACCCGGCCGCGGCTGAGGCCAGAGTCCAGACGGCGGCAGACGCGGCCGCAACATCCAAAGCGCGACTGTGTTCGGGTCGCCCTGGAGACAGCACGAGCAGGGCAAGCAGCAAGCCCCCGATCGCTCCGGATGCTCCGAGCGTGACCCCCAGCTCAGCAGCCGGTAGCCCGTACCGCACGAAGGCCCCCGGATCAATCAGGAGGGGCGCCTCAGCACCACCGCCGACAAACAGCCCGACCACCAGGGCAACGGCGGCGGTGACGGTGAGCGACACCACGCCGATAAGACCCCACGGCGGCGGGGCCGTTTGGGTGGCACGGTCGATCACAGTCACCCGCTCAGGGTACGCGCCCGCGCTGGACGCTCGCCCCTACCTCCCGCACGCGAAGCGGGCGGCACCCCGAGAAGGGGTACCGCCCGCAAGCGTCAATTCTGGTGGGGCGTCAGCCTACTTGGCTGCTGCCTTCAGTTTGCTGCCGGCGCTAACCTTCACGCTGTACGCGGCGGCGATCTGAATCGCTTCGCCGGTCTGGGGGTTGCGGCCCGTGCGAGCATCGCGGTGGGTGCGGTCGAAGGCGATCCAACCCGGGATCGAAACCTTCGTGCCGTTTTTCACGGCACCAGAGACGACCGAGAAAAGGCCGTCGATGGCGCGGTTGACATCGGCCTGGCTCAGACCCGATTCAGCGGCAACGGCCGCAACAAGCTCAGAACGGTTCATGGTGTCCTCCTCGGACGTCGACAATGGTGGAGATGGTTCACGATCACGGTATGAGCGCGAACCGACTAGAACGTACCAGTGTTGGCGCGCTTTTTCGAGCAGGAAAGCCCGGTGCGTCGCAACTCACCGCGACGTGCGAAAAAGGGGCGCCCGTAACGGACGCCCCTTTTCAGTGGTGATGTAAAGAACGCTGAAGCGCTACCAGCTCGACTTAGTGATGCCGGGCAGTTCGCCGCGGTGTGCCATGTCGCGAAAACGCACGCGAGAGATGCCGAACTTGGTCAGCATTCCGCGGGGGCGACCGTCGACGGCGTCGCGCGAACGTACACGCACGGGCGAGGCGTTGCGAGGCAGCTTCTGCAGGCCCTTGCGGGCGGCCTCCCGCGACTCATCAGTGCCGTTAACGTCGACGAGGGCCTTCTTCAACTCGGCACGCTTGGAGGCGTACCGCTCAACGATTACTTTGCGCTGCTCATTGCGCGCGATCTTGCTTTTTTTCGCCATGTCTTTAGCGCTCCTCTCGAAATTCGACGTGCTTGCGAATGACCGGGTCGTACTTCATCAGTACGAGGCGGTCGGGGTCGTTGCGGCGGTTCTTACGGGTCACGTACGTGTACCCGGTACCGGCGGTCGACTTGAGTTTGATGATCGGACGAACGTCTTGCTGCTTAGCCATTAGATCTTCACCCCACGAGCGAGTAGGTCTTTGACGACTGACTCAATGCCCCGTGCGTCAATCGTTTTGATGCCTTTCACTGACAGGGTCAGCGTGACACTGCGACGAAGTGACGGCACAAAGTACGTCTTCTTCTGAATGTTCGGGTCGAACCGTCGCTTCGTGCGTCGGTGCGAGTGCGAAATGTTGTGCCCAAAGCCGGGAACGGCTCCGGTCACCTGGCAAACGGCTGCCATGACTCCTCCAATATGTGGTTACCGTACGGCGAGCGCCGTACCCAAGGTCACTTGTCGGCACGCAGACACTCGCGTTCCTCAGGTTCGAGGGCGAGAGCGCGTACAAATGAGCGGATGACCGCCCAACACAATCCCTTAGCCTACGACGCGTCGACCGAATTCTGCAATCGCGAACACGGGCTGCACAGCCCGAACACATCGACCAGGTGTTCAGCGCGGGTAAAACCGTGTTCGGCGGCTACCTGCCGGGCCCATTCTTCGACAGGGTCGGCCGTAATTTCTACCGTTGCGCCACACGATCGGCAGATCAGATGATGGTGGTGGCCCGTGGAGCACGCGCGGTACAGCGCTTCGCTTTCTTGCTGCAGCGAATCGGCCTCGCCCTCGGCGGCCAGGTCGGTGAGGGCCCGATACACCGTTGCAAGGCCAATGGGCGAGCCGCTGTCGCGTAGCGAGGCGTGCAAAGTTTGCGCGCTGACGAACTGCTCGCTCTTGGCCAGAGCAGCGCGCACCGCTTCACGTTGCCAAGTATTGCGTTTCATCTCGCCTCCAGCGTACGGCGATAAGTCGTCGAGCGATGACAGCAAGCGCAACCAGTCCGGCGACGACGAGGGTGATCGCACCCCCCGCGCTTACGGCGAACTCTCGAGAGAGAATGACCCCGAGCACTGCGGCACAAGCGCCGATGGCCGGCGCCAGAATAAACACTCCCGTCGTTGAAGAAACAAGCAAGCGAGCGGCCGCGGCCGGACCAACGACCAGTGCGATGGCGAGAATGGCGCCGATTGCCGGCATGATCGCGACAACGGTAGCGGCAATAAGCGCGACGGTGATGGCTTCTGCCACCCACGCCCGGTATCCGGCAGCGCGGTAACCGAGCTCGTCAACGGTGGCGAAAATGATGTGTCGAGCTCGCACTGCAAGCGCAACAATGGCAACCACCAGCACCGCCGCAGTCAAACCGATGTCTGCCCAGTCGACGGTGAGAATCGAGCCCACGAGAAAGCTCTCAACTGAGATCGGTAGTGAGGGGTTCGCCGCCTGCAAGATCGCCCCGAGCGCGAAGCCAAAGGTCAGCACCACTCCCGCGGCGACCTGTGCACCTTGGCCGCGCAAGCGAGCGATCGCCGTCATGAGCGCTACGAGCAGTACTGAGAACAGGGCCGACCCGAGAACAACGCTGAAGCCAAGCACGGCTGCCACCATTGCGC
>Ga0306872_100291_pt1 | contig 20728 bp, 17 predicted proteins | sample AntRauMeHopE1498_FD_190455 | JGI IMG/M metagenome (GOLD analysis project Ga0306872, IMG submission 190455) | Saline lake microbial communities from Rauer Islands, Antarctica - Metagenome Hop E1 #498 (v2) (version 2) | ecosystem: Environmental > Aquatic > Non-marine Saline and Alkaline > Saline ...
AGATGCTATTTTAAGGCTTGTCAAAGTTGTCAGCCCTTCTCGGAAGATTGGCTCTGACCAGGTCGCTGAGAACCAGACTTCCGATGTTTGAGCTTTGGACCAAAAAGTTTCCAAAATCTGAGGCAGCCCAAAGGCAATTTGGCACACGTAACCCAAACATAACCCGTCTGGACCTTGTCTGCACCATTTGAATTTTGGCGCCAGCAGGGACTCAAGCAGACTCGAGCAGACTCGATCCCGCAAGCTCACACGGCGGCGGCGAGCGCTGGAACGCAGCGGTGCACAGCAAAGATGTCGGTGGGGTCGTGCGAGCGGCGCGTTAGCCAGGTGCAGCTGTCGCGCAGCAGCCCGGCCAGCTCGGCCAGCGGGTCGGTCGGCAGGCCAACCTGGAGCGGGCGGACGGTGCTGGCGGCGGCCAGCAGCAGCAGGCTCATTTGTGCAATGGCGCGCGGCAGGCGCTTGAGCTCTTCCTGGCCCGTCGTGCCGAGGCGCACCCTGCAGCACAGGTGGTCGACCTTTTGGGCCTCGAGCTGCTGGCAGCGCTTGCGCTTGAGCAGACGCGGCGTGCCCGTGACCATGGCCACCAGCTGCATGTAGTACTGCGACGTTGGCACGTGCGTCAGCACCACGTGGTCCAGCGTCTGCAGAATCTGCACAGCGCGGGGCGGCGCTGGCGCCAGCAGGCCCAGCGCAATGGGCCGCAGCTGCGATCCGTTGCAGGGCAGCTGGCACTTGAACACGTTCATGAGCTGGGCCAGATCCTGCCGGGTCTCAGTGTGCGGGCCGGCCTCTGCGGCCAAGGGTTCGAGCGGGTCACTGTCTTTGAGCAGCAGGCGCAGGCGGCGGCGCAGCTGGCGGCGCTCGGTGCCCGTTGCCCAGCGGATCTTGATGTGCCGCGACACGGTTGGGTTGGTGTCAAAGTCGACCCAGGAAGGGACGACCCCAGCGCGCTTGGGTCCCGCGACCCAGTTTGCGTCGCGCCAATAGTACTCGCCCGTCTGGCTGTGCACAAACAGCTCGGCGCCACGCGTGTGCAGCAGCAGTTGCGCGCGCGGGTCCATGCGCAGCTGGATGTCAAAGTCGGTCAGAGCCATGGCGCTGGCTTGCTCAACGGTCGCTGAGCGAAAAATGACGCCTGGGCAGCTCATTTTTCTTACCCTGCCAGCCATGGACCCCAAGACGCACCTGCGCGACGCCATTGTGCAGCGCCTGTCGAGCCACTTTGCCGACTCGATCGTGACGCTGGACGGCGACAGCTTTGTGGTTGGGCTCGGTGCGGCGCACGAGTATGACGGTGCCGAGGTTGACCTGACGGCCGTGCCGGGCTTGTGCGCTCAGCGCATGGCGTGCGCCGGCAAGACGTTTGTATCGACGCTCAAGGAGTACACCATGTCGCACAGCCCGCCCACGATGCACATTGACGTGTCGGTGCAAGAGGCCGAGGGTAGCGAAACAGCGGTCGTGGCCGACGGCAACGAAGGACCTGCCATGATACTGCTTGCGTTTGTGCTGGGCCTGGTTGTGCTGGGCCTGGCGGGTCTGGTGCTAGCGTTGCTGTGAGCCGCAATTGCACTCATTTTCCCGTCATGGCCAGTCTTGCTACCCCCGTTGTCTCTGAAGCCGTAGGCGGCATGCCGGGCTGGGAGCGCTGCATTGGGCTTCGCAACGCCCAGTTCCAGTCGTGCCGCGAAGACCCTGCCAGCATCCGCTATGCCAACGTGCAGCTGCTGTGGTGGCCCACGGTGCGCAAGCTGCTCGAGTTTCACCAGTCGTCGGCCGTGCTGCTGTACTGGCGCCCGTCGCCCGGCACGGCGAGTGCGCCGTGCTGGCACATTCAAGTTTCGCCGCTGGACCGCTTGGGTGTCAGCGATCTGTCCGACACGCTCGAGCACTGGGCTGCCAAGGCGCAGCTGACCCTGACGTCCGAGGCCACCAACCCCCGTTCGCAGCGGCGCACGCTGGGGTACACGCTGCCCGACACCAACAAGAGCGGCCCTCTGGTGCTTTCGGACCTGGTGCGCCACGACTGGACGCCGCAGGTGCTCGGGTTGCGCGGTAGCTGGCTGGGCACGCCCGAGAAACCCACGGGGTATCTCCACCTGGTAGTCGACGCCAGTGTCGACAACGTCTCCAGCAGCGAAGCTGACCTGGCGGTGGCTGCCGCCAACAGCGCCCGGCTGGCGCAGCTGTTTAAGGTGGCGACTCCCACGCCCTTTGCCGACAACGCCTCGGGCGCGCCCGATCCCAAGCGGGGCAAGACGAGCACCACAACCCGGCAACGCACGCGGCTGCCGGTGACAACGTCGTTTTACTAGCGTGGGCGTGCCAAATTGTAAATTTTTGCACGGCAGGCCAGTAGCAGCAGCAACACTCAGGGCGCAGATCGCAGAGCCCGCGCACGCTGTGCGTGCTGCTCTTGCTGCTGGGTCAGCTTTCGCAGCACTCGCCCGAAATCAGACACCGCGTAGATCTCGACGTCGTCTTTGACATCGGCCGCCAGTCTGGCCATGGCCATGTTGGCGCAATGAGCCGGCAGCGCTAGCACCTGGAGGCCGTAGTCGTCGACTGTGCCCGTTTTGTCGCGCAGCTCGTAGAGCACTGGGCACAGTACCAGATGCGACGTTGCGTTCAGACCAGCCAGGGCCATCATGCCGTCCCAAAGAGGCTGGCCGGGCTCCAGCTTGCTGACCAGGAGGACCCACAGCTCGGCGTCCGACGGCAGCACGTCGGCCAGCATGTGCTGGCGAAGGTGATCGGCCAAGGTTACTGGGGGGTCTGGCGGGCTCGAGGGAAGCTCGGCGCCGATGCGGGCCAGCAGGGCGTTGGTGGCCTTTTCCTGCCGGTGGTTCAGCTCGCTGACGGCGGTCGGCAGCGGAGCAGCGGGCTTGCTCTTTTTGGCGGTGGGTGGTTCGGCGCGGAGCATGATGCAGACTTTAAAAACCAACAACGTAAAAAAAATGCCATTTTTACATCGGCTTTGCTTTTGCTTCTTCCTTGTTTTTTCCTGCAGCTTGCACCATGGCTCTCTCTGATCAACCCAGCGTCCACCTTGCCGGCGGCACCGACAGCACGGCTGTGCTAGTTGCGCATGTTTTGGAGTCGGTCGACAGCGTGCTGGCCGAGGATCCCGGGCATGTTTTGCGCCGCTCTGTGGTGCACCACCCCGACCACGCTGTATTCTGCCCCTACGAAACATCGCAGATTGACGACGACGAGCGTCGCTTCTGGGACCTTGACGCTGCTGCCACTGCGCGGCGCGACATGGTGGCGCTGGTGGACGTGATGGGACTGGACCGGAGCTGCTTGGGCACCTACGCCGACGACCAGCTCCGCATGGCCGTTAGCATCCACGCCATGGCGCGCGAGATTGACGCGCTGGTGGTGATCGCAAACATGCCCACCACCGAGGCCGCCCAGCACTGGAAGGACATCCCTATCGAGCGTCTGGCTGGCATGGCGTGCGGCCTCTTTGCTCAGCGGTGCTGGCGCAACAACCGCAACGGCACCATCGTCCTGCTCGATCCTAGCCAGGCCGTCAAGGACCGCATCCGCGTCTTCAAGATAGAGCGCCGGGTTGCCAACGGCCAGGCCTACCAAAAGTGCATTGCGAGCAGCATTACCCCCGAGGACCGCGCTGACATGCAAGTTGCGGGGTCTGTCGGGGTTGTTGGCGAGAACAACTTTGACCTGGCGATTGACGAAGATGTCTCCCAGTGGCTTGCCCGAGTCACCGCCAAGCTGATCGCGGCGGCTGCAGCGCCTGCGCCAGTCAAGACGCCCACGGCCAAGCGGCGCATCTCGGGCAAGGGGAAAAAGCCAGCCAAGAAGCCAGCCAAGGTCAAGATTTCCGAGGAAGACGCCGAGGCAGTCAAGAACTACGAGTTTAGCTCGGACGACGACCCGTCCGATTCGGACGACGCTATCGAAGAGACCCCCGAGCCTCCGTTTGTAGACGTCTAAGTGTGTGTGTGTGTGCGTGTTGCCGTTCGTCTGAATTAAGCCCGCCCGAGCAGTACTCGAAAGAACTCAATTGCGCACACACACACACACACACACACCGCTACCCAAGCAAGGGTGGAGGCGAGTCATCGTCGTCCGAGCCGTTGTTGGCAGGCCGAGGGTGTTTGGCTGGGGGCGACGGAACAGTCAGAGCGCTGACGCGCTCGACGGCCTTGCGTTTGGCGGCTTGACTGGCTGGGCGACCCGTTTTTTTCTTGCAAGCCTGCGAGCCGGCCTTGGCCACGTCCAACTTGGCCTGGGCCTGCAGCTGCGCGTAGTCAAACTTGGGCCGGCCGTCTTTGACCTGGCTCACCACCTCGGCCACAAACACGCTCCAGTAGAACGCAAAATCGGCCGGCAGGGCAGCTCGGCTCGCCGAAATGGACGGGTGCCGGTACGCGTCAAACCGCGTGATAATTTCGACAAGATGCGACTGGTAAGCAAAAGGTAGAATGCTGCGCAGATTGGCCACGGTGGGGTACCGACCCAGCATCTCGCCCACACAGGCCCGGGGCACGCGCAAATGAGCCTGCATCGCCGGCAGCGCAAAGGCATTGCGTAGCGCGCTGTCGGCGGGCGTGGCAAACACCACGTCGAGAAAACCTTTAAACTCGTTCGCTGACAAATACATGTTGCTGCAGTGCTTCTGCAGATGCTGCAAGAGGTAGCAGACGGCCGACTCGGTGGCCGGGCTGGTGCCGTGGTTGGGGTACACATAGAAAACCCGCCGCAGCACGGCGCGACCGACACCAGGACCACGCACCAGCAAGTCGGCTTGGCGCTGGCGGCCCGTGCTCCACGGGGTGTGATTCATCAGGCTATCCGTCAGCATGCCGCCCAGCGCTGCTCGGGCCGTGTTCATCATGAGATGCTCGGCGTCCATCGGCACAATCCGCACCAGCTGCTCGACAAACATGGTGGCGTGCTGGGTGTGCAAGACTTGGGCGCACAGCAGGTGGATCTTGTGCGCGCAAGTCTCGTCGGTCAGCGGGCTCATCCCAGCGTTGAGCGTCACGCCTGGGTGATGATGGTAATAGTCCAGCAACCCCTTCAGCCGCCCAAGCAGGACCGGGCTGCGGCCCGTGAGATCCAGGATCAGCGAGAGCAAGAGCGTGAACAGCGGGTACCAGCGATCTTCCTTGGTGTCTTGCAGAAACGATCCTTGAGGCAGAGCCTGCAGCGCCACGCTGATTTTCTCGACAGCGCACAGCAGGCTGAGCATGGCGCTGTCGTCGGTCACGCACTTGCGTGCGCGCAAGAGGGTTTCTAGACACGCCGCCATTCGGTCGACCGGAGCCAGCCAGCCTCGGGCAATGGCCATCACCTGCCCCACGCACCAGTGCGGCGGCAACCAGAACACGTGCAGCGTAAGCATGGGCTCGCCAAACACCGACGAGCTGTTGCTGGCGGCAACCCGAGCGGCGGCTTCAAGGCGGTGCTGTACCGTCCGACACACGGGCTCGGCAACCGATCGGTGCGGGGTGCGCAGCGCCAAAAAGCCGTAGGCCTCTAGCAAAGCGGTCCAGCCAGTTTCGCCGGCGGCAGATCGAAGACTGGCGTCTTGCAAGCGCTTCACGACGCCTTCCATGCCCATCACAGCGTGCAAGCTATCGAGAGCGGCCGTTTCGGCTGGGCTGGGCAAGTCGTCCGTGTCGTCCATGGCAAGCGGTGGCTGAAAAAGGATAAAAATGACGCCTCGAGCGTTGTATTTTTCTCTCACAGTTGTGCGCAGCAGGGGCAGGCGGTCATTTTTTTTTCTTGGCCTGCTGACCATGAACATCGGCAGCCTGCCCGACATGACGCTGCGGTGCATCCTAAAACGCGTGCCGCGCGGGTTGCTGCCGCTGCTGTGCGAAGTAAGCAAGCTGTGGCGGCGCAGTGCCAAATTCATTCATTTTTTTTCTGGTCTTTCGCTTGATTCACCAGCCATGAGCCTAGACTGCTTGGCCGACGAGACGCTGCTGAGCATTCTCCGACGCGCGCCCAAAGGGCTGCTGCCCCTGTACATGCAAGTAAACCGCCGCTGGGCAAGATTAATTCGCGCGTACCTAGACAGCGCAGGCTGGCCCTCCAAGCACGACACGCACGCCACTCGCTATCTTTCCCGCGCGCTGTTTGACCTGTCTGGCGCCAGCAAAAGGAAGTTTTGTGTCAACGACACGCTGCGCCAGCCCGAGTGCGCGGTGATTCTGTCGCAGAACAACGCTAGCGAGGCCGACACTATGCACATGCTGAGGTGCGACGACAGAAAGGATCTGGCCTACAATTTGCGCCACGCGCACTACAGCCAAGGCATCAACGTGCCGTGGCTCAAACGCATGCGGTCTCGCATTGGGCTTCGCGAGCACCTGTGGCGGCGGAACCCTTCTTTTGAGTTTGCTGGATCGTGGCGCGACATTGAGCGAGAGTTTGGCCTTACTCTGCACCCCCTTCGGCGACGCGTGTTCCAGATTGCGGCCGACGACGTGTCGGTGGTGCCCGACATGGCCGTGGAGCACAGGGTGCTCCGACACGTCATGTCGAGCGGGGCGTGGCGCATCCTGCAGCGGCTGTTTGAGATCGTACCAGACGACCTGAAGGGCAAGTATCGGACAACGCTGATGCACCAGGCCGTATACCAGAGACCGCACCATACGGCGCCTAGACTGCCGCCGACCAGGTCGGTGTGGACCGTCTTGCTGGAAAACGGCATTGTGCCGTCCAGCAGCACCGACAAGCCGTGGGCAATCACGACCTGGCGCGAGCTGTGGCTGTGGCAAGACGCGCATCCAGAAGGCATCTTGTCACCCGTGCACATGCAAGCCGTGCTCGACGTCTTGACCAACACGTGCGCCGTTCCCGAAGTGGCCGACTTGGAGCGGTGCGCTGCCTACGGACTGACGCTGTCGGGCCAGGCCGTCTTTACCTACGTGTCGTTTCCCGAGACGGGCGCCAACGGCGTGACCGACTGGATCCTGGCGTGGCTCGAGGCGGAGGGCAGCAGCACTGGCGTCTTTGACAACCGCATTGCCATTGGCATCGACGGCATGCTGCACCACCCGCAGCGCGGACTGCGATCTATTGTACCGCTGGCGATAGCGCTCGGCGTCGACGCATGGGTGCCCGAGCGCTGCTTTTCGGCTTTAGTGCGAGCCAACCGAGAGCGATTGCGAGTTATTGTAGCAGCCAATTCACCTTGAAACAGCGCATTTTTTCACACGTTGCACCCATGAACCTTGCCCGCCTGCCCGACGAGACGCTGCGGCGCATCCTGCGGCGCCTGCCCAAAGGCTTGCTGCCGCTGTACGCCGAAGTGTGCAAGCGCTGGAAGCACCTGATTGACGAATGGCTGAACCAAGAAGGGTGGCCATCGCAGATCGAGGCGTACAACAGCCGCTACCACTCGCTGTCGCTGTGCGCGCTGGCCACGGTGCGCCGCCGACCGCTGACGCACGAAGAGCAAGCCCGGCACGCCGAAGGCAGGCTCCGCTTGAAGTACCACTACAATTCCGATCAATGGGGCTGGATGGTCGTCGCGTCGCGCTACAACGTGCCGGCGCTAGAGGCGCTGCAAATGGTCAACTTTGAGCGCCGCGTGCAGGGTCGAGCGCTGTCGGCGCGCGAGGTGGACACTCTGCTAGCCACGCTTGATGCTCAATACATGGACGCCACGTATTTGCAGCCCCTGTATCGTCTGTATTCCGTCAGCGTCGACGTGCCGACGTGGGACTTGGCCAACCTGCTGAGGGTTGGTCTGTTTGATCCCCGCGTCCGGCTGAGCTGGCTGCTACAGATGCGCGCGCTCTTGAGCTGGATCCCAAAAGTCACTGCAGCCGATTGCGCTCGCAGAGAGCGCACGAGCAAGAACCGGCCGCTAAGCGAGCTGGCCGCGGCAATGGACGTGAGCGGCGTCGGCATGGAGGACCGTGTGGCCATTGCCCTTGGCGCCGACGACCCGACGCAGCTCGAGGTGCTTGACCCCAAGCACTTTGTCAAAGCCGCTATGCACCCCGAGCTGCGCGTGTTTCGCGCCATTCTGGCCAAGCACGTCGACGCGCTGCCTTTCCATGCGTTTGAGGACATTATGGTGCGCTGCGGAGACAGCTACCACCCGCTTGGACCAACGCCTGTTGTCTCGGCCTTGCTGGAGGCCGGTGTTCCCATGGGCCCGGGGACAGTGCCGGCCAACCGCATTTTTGCCTCGTGGGCCGACATGTGGTGCTGGCTCGACGCCTTTCCCCGCCGGCGCGACGACGTGGCCCGGCTGGCGCAGAGCGCGGCCATCTGGTTTTTGAGCGCGGTCCGGCACCAACCGCCCACCCTCGCCGACGTCCAGCGGTACGCGGCGCTGGGCTGCACGCTGACGCTGGCGCAGGTGCAGTACGCAACGGAAATCAGCACCACGTGCGCCAACGGCGTGGCCGAGTGGCTGCTGGCGCAGCCGCAGACGCTAGCGATAATAAACCAAGCAGTGGCCTCGCTCGACGCGCAAGCCCTGCAAATCAAGCGGATCGAGCTGCGCCACCATCGCAAGTACCCGGCGCACGTCAACGCCATGCGAGCCCGCTTTGCAGCCCTGTTTTGAAGGAGCGCTGCGAGCGGCAGCAAGCTTCTCTCTCGCCCTCTGGTTGCTCTTTTGCTCAAATTCACTCTGAAACACTGTCTTTTCGGGTGCATTTTCACACCTTGCAGTCATGAACATTGCTTGCCTGCCCGACGAAACGCTACTGAGCATCTTGAAACGCGTGCCAATCGGCCTGCTGCCGCTGTACGCCGAAGTGTGTCAGCGCTGGCGCCAGCTGATTGCCGCCTACCTGGACGACGTGGGCTGGCCCAGCTTGGACATGGTGCGCGTGTCCCGCTACCGCTCCGACGCCTTGCATCAGCTGGCATGCGAGCGCTGCCCGATCGCAATCGAGGTGCACGGACACAGCCTGCGCAGCCTCGACCAGCCCAAGATTGAAGCGTTTTCTGGTGGCAACGTTGCTCTGGACGGCATTGTGGGCATGATGCGGCGCGAGCACGCGCTGCGCTTCGGCGTAGCGTATTTGCCAGACGAGGCCGTTGGTTTGATCAAAGACACGCTGAAGCAGTACGTTCACGACTGCGCCATCAGTCTGTCCTGGTTGCAGCGCGTGTTGGGCGACGAATGCCGAACCATTTCCGAGCCTACGATCCAACCGCGCGGCATACGCTGGCGAACGGTGGCCGACGTTGAAGCGGTGTTTGGCCCGATAACTGCGAGTGCGTGGTACCGGACCCGGACTATGATCATGGCTGATCAGCCGCAAGCAGTCACTGACGCAGCTGTGGCCCAGCGGCGCTTCTTGTACGGCGCGTGCGAGTACGGGGCTTGGCGCATCTTAGAAGCCATCCTAGAGCGGCAGACGGCCCGGCCTCCACCTTCGGTCGTGGGGGAGATGTTTACTCGTGTGCTAGACGGCTACAACTGGTGCCTGCCACCCCTCGGCGCGCCCGACACAATGGTCATCTTGCTGGAGCGCGGCTTTTGCCCCAGCTTCAGGCATGTGCTTCGAATCTGGCGATTTGCATCGTGGAAGGGTCTGTGGCTCTACCTGGACGCGCTGCCCGACCCGACGCATGTTCAGTCCATACAAAAGGACCATGCTGCTGGGCGGCTGATTGACGACGGGCGCATCCCGACCATGGCCGACCTGGAGCAGTGCCAGCGGCGGGGCATTGTTCTTTCGGGCATCAGAGTGTGGGGGCTGGTCTGCAGTCTTGCGGCCGTCGACAGCGGTGTTGCCGACCTGGCCGTGGAGCGCTGCCAGGGGAATACCAAGCGCGAGCTGGCAAGGGCCGCCAAGCAGGATGCCCGGTTGGTCGTTCAGCGTCGAGCACCAGCGCGCGTCCGAGCAGCAAAAGAGCGCGTTCGGGCTGCGCTGGCCAGCCCGAGTCCAGTGTGAACTGAACAGCCTCCCCTCAAAAGTGAAAACGATACGTTTGTCAGCACGCTGTCCAGCCAAAAAGTGGGGTTGGGGGTTACGTGTGCCAAATTGACTTTGGGCTGCCTCGGATTTTGATTTTTTTTTCGTCTTTGGCCCAAACCTCGGAAGTCTGGTTCTCGGCGATCTGGCCAGAATTAATCTTCCGAGAAGAGATGACAACTTTGACAACTCTAAAAACGAAGCCCAGTCTCTGTCCTTTCGCAAGACTAAATCCTAACCATAGGATTTAGTCTCTTCCTAATACTAAGACTGCGATGCTATTTTAAGGCTTGTCAAAGTTGTCAGCCCTTCTCGGAAGATTGGCTCTGGCCAGGTCGCTGAGAACCAGACTTCCGATGTTTGGGCCTCGACTGAAAAAAAAAATCAAAGTTGAGGCAGCCCAAAGTCAAATTGGCACACGTAACACCCGATTAAATTTTTTTTGGGGGTTACGTGTGCCAAATTGACTTTGGGCTGCCTCAGATTTTGTTTTTTTCGTCTTTGGCTCAAACCTCGGAAGTCTGGTTCTCGGCGACCTGGCCAGAACCAATCTTCCGAGAAGGGATGACAACTTTGACACGTCCTAAAATAGCATCTCAGTCCTAGTCCCTTCGCAAGACTAAATCCTATGGTTAGGATTTAGTCTCCTCCTAATACTAAGACTGAGATGCTATTTTAGGGCTTGTCAAAGTTGTCATCCCTTCTCGGAAGATTGGTTCTGGCCAGGTCGCCGAGAACCAGGCTTCCGAGGTTTGAGCCTCGACTGAAAAAAATTAAAATCTGAGGCAGCCCAAAGTCAATTTGGCACACGTAACACCCGATTAAATTTTTTTTGGGGGTTACGTGTGCCAAGTTGACTTTGGGCTGCCTCGGATTTTATTTTTTTTGGCCTTTGGCTCAAACCTCGGAAGTCTGGTTCTCGGCGACCTGGCCAGAACCAATCTTCCGAGAAGGGATGACAACTTTGACAACTCTAAAAACGAAGCCCAGTCTCTGTCCTTTCGCAAGACTAAATCCTATGGTTAGGATTTAGTCTCTTCCTAATACTAAGACTGATATGCTATTTTAGGGCTTGTCAAAGTTGTCATCCCTTCTCGGAAGATTGGTTCTGACCAGGTCGCTGAGAACCAGACTTCCGATGTTTGAGCCTCGACTGAAAAAAAAATCAAAGTTGAGGCAGCCCAAAGTCAATTTGGCACACGTAACACCCGATTAAATTTTTTTTGGGGGTTACGTGTGCCAAATTGACTTTGGGCTGCCTCGGATTTTATTTTTTTTGGCCTTTGGCCCAAACATCGGAAGTCTGGTTCTCAGCGACCTGGTCAGAGCCAATCTTCCGAGAAGAGATGACAACTTTGACAACTCTAAAATAGCATCTCAGTCCTAGTCCCTTCGCAAGACTAAATCCTAACCATAGGATTTAGTCTCCTTACAATACTAAGACTGAGATGCTATTTTAGAGTTGTCAAAGTTGTCAGCCCTTCTCGGAAGATTGGCTCTGACCAGGTCGCTGAGAACCAGACTTCCGATGTTTGAGCTTTGGGTCAAAAAAAAATCAAAATCCGAGGCAGCCCAAAGTCAATTTGGCACACGTAACACCCGATTAAAAATTTTTTTTTGCTTTGCTTGTACGGCAGCCATCGTGGCCCAGACTCGCGCACTTTTTGGTTTGCGCTACGCCATTGCCCGAGCCACTACCAACAGCAACACGATCGTGGCCAGGCTGCCCGTGGCGATGGCTGCGCCGTTCCTGGGTGGTGGCGATGGCGCAGCAAGGGCGCTGCCGTCGGGACTGCACGGAAAAGGCGAGTCGATGCGCAGCGAGTAGCCGGGCAGTACGGCCCGGCCCTCGGGGCTTTGCACCACCCACTGGAGGCTCAGCTCGACGGGCAGCGGGTTGACGACCAGCACAACAATCTGGTTGGCCGGCGGGTCGGGGTCGACGCGGCCGTAGCGGCCGCCGTAGATGAGCGCTGACAGCGTCACGTCGGGCAGGAACTGGGGCGTGACCGTCGTCAGCGTGGCCCGCATGCACGAGTTGGCGGGCAGACCGCCGGTGACGTTTGTCACGTCGCGGTCGTGGCGGCACAGCGAGCGATCGTTCAACTCAATAGGCTGCCCACCCGCAAACGCGGCTGCAAAAGGCGTGAGCGTTGTGCCATCGCAGTCCGTGTTGGCCAAGTTGCAGGCGCTGTCGGCTGCGTCGTCCACGCACGCCGGAAAGACGGGTGCGACCGGCAGCGATGCCAAAGGCACTAGCTCGTACGTGATTGTGTAGCGGCCCAGCGACCCGGCTGAGCCAACCTGGGCGCTGCCAATGCCCGACACGTGAACATAGACTTCTTGAATGCCGTCGGCTACGGCTGCGGCCATGGGAAAGATTACAGTGCTGGCATGGCTAGCGTACGGTCCGCTCAGGTCGAGGAACCGAGGGTCGTCGTCGATGCAGTGGTAGCCGTCGGCGTCACTGCCAACGCACGTGGTGACGTGAACGCCCACGTTCAGGTTGGCCTGAGTAGGCTGGCCGTGCTGGCTGGGCGTGCCGACTGCTGGGTCGACGCGGACCTTTAGGGCGTGCAGGCCATCTAGGTTGTCCGGCATGTCGATGAAAAGGCTATGGCTGGGGTGGGCCGGCGTGATGATGTTGGTGTAGTCGCCGCTCGTGTCGTGTCCCGAAGGCTGAATAAACTTGGCAACGCCCGTGTTGAACCCGGTCGAGGCAGAGCCCAGGGCGGCTACGAGGCGCGCAATGTCAGTGGCGTCGTCGCAGGCAACGTTGCAGTTGTCGCCGCCGAGGGGAAAGTAGACGGCGTCCGGGTAGTCGCCGTCGCTCCAGGTCGAGAGGCTGCTGCCCTGCGAGCCGCCCATGAGGGGCCCCCAGCTGATGGGGTTGGTGGCGTCCATCTCGCCTTGAAAGTACTCGTTGTCTTCCGTGTCCGAGATCGTGTTGCCGCTGTGGCCCATGCCAAAGTTGTGCCCAAACTCGTGGCTGGCCGTGTCGGCTATGGCGGCCACCAGCTCGTTGAGGCGGTCGACGTAAGTAAAGCTGACGCGCATGGCCACGTTGTCGTTGACGTCGTACGCAAACCCCTGGGCCACGCCCGTTGTTTCAGTGTCGTCGGGCCCGCCCGTCGCAGGCAAAAAGCCGTCCGCGGCGTCGCGGCTGTACGTAATCAGGTTGTGCAAGATCCGCTTGGACGCCAGCCCTGGCACGCCTATGTCGACCGTGGTGACGTCGACGTTGAACGGCGCAAAGTCCTCGCGGACGCGCAGCCACACGTCGAGAATAAACAGCTGCTCGTCGACGTTGAACGTGGCGGGGTTGCCGTCAAGGTCAAACGGCAGCGCCGAAAACGCACCCCACGCCGCGCCCAGAGTGCCAGCCGCCCCCGTGCCAACAAGCCCGTCAAAGTCCAGCAGCAGCTTGCTGGGCGAGGCCGGGAGCGAGCTGAGCTGCGGCAAGCCCGTGGTGCTGTCGAGCACAACGCCGTCCAGCAAGCTGTCGCGGGTCTGGCGGCCGTGGTTGGCGGCCAAGAGCGCCTGGAGGCTGGCGTGTGTGGGAAACACACTTTGGCGGTACGCGCTGGTGGCCGGCACGCGCAGTGCCAGCAGCAGCACCGGCAGCAGACGCCAATCCATGACAGTCGTAGCAAGAAAATAGGATGCGCGTTGCGCTAGCGGCCGACCTCTCGGAACCGACTCCTTTTAGCTTTAACCGCCAAGGCAAAGCCGCGCGAGTGTTTTTTTTTGTTGCACGTGCCCTGCGCCTTCTTTGATCTCCCTGGCCGCCTGTGCTAAAGGTGGTCGCGGGACCTGCCGACCAACGACCGACAGGGGTTGCTGTGCAATTTCCAGCGGCATGTCGGCTGTGCTCTGCGTGCTGTCTCTGCTGGTTGCTGCGGCGCTAGCGTGCGACCCGCGCGTCTGTGGCGAGGCCAGTGTTATTGCGCACGATCAAGATCCCGCCGAGGAGGTGCGCGGCGTGTACCGGCGCTCGCTCGTCTTTCGGGGCGGCATGCCAATCCAGCAGTCGGACGCCGTGCACGACAACAGCGCCGACTTTGGCCACTCGGGTAGCGGCACGTGCGACCTGACGCTGCGGCTCTACGGCGAGGCAGACTGCAACACGCCGTGGCTGTTTCAGTACCGCCTGCCGCCCGTGCGCGACGCCAGCATCTGTCTCAACATGCACGCTGTGCTAGCCGAGCTCAAGGCTGTGCACGCCATGTTCCACGCCCACAGCCCTACGCCAGCTTCCACGCGCATCAGCCACTACGCACAGGCTGCCGTGACGCGTCTCGAGACGCACTTTCTCGGTGGCGCAGCGGGCAACTTTGACGCTGACTTTCTCGAGCTGCACTGCAACAGCTCGCTGGCCGCCGTCGAGCTGCGAGTCGTGCGGTACGCCGGTCTCGACGGGACAGCCCAACCACCCGTGATTGCATCGCGGTGCCCGGCACAGCTGGCGACCATCGACCGGGTCTACCCCAACATCTACCGCCTGCCAGGCGCGGCCCCCGTGGGCATCGAGCTGCCCTACCTAGTGGCCCGCGAGCCAGTGTGCCTACGCGACATGCTGCTGCCCAGCACCGCCGCCGGTACCGATTACTTTCAGGACGGCACTGCTTCGCGAGCCAACCAGGATGCCCAGAGTGTCTTGGGCACGATGGGCTTTGTGCACTCGGACACGCTGATCGTCGACCCCCAGCGCCCCGTGCCACCTCAGGGCTTGTCGTCTGGGGCAATGACGGCTCGCCAGGTAAACTGGATGCTCACGGCCTTGGTTGTGGGGCTGATTGCCGTGCTAGCGTAAATTTCCTGGGCTGGCACAGTCATTTATTTTGTGCGCTCGCCAACCCAATTGCATCTTAAGCCACCATGAGTCGCGTTGCCACGTTGCTGCTGCCCTTGCTGCTGCTCCAGAGCAGCAGCCAGGCCGCTGTGACGCTCGAAATGCTCCCGGTCGACGCCAGTCTCGACATGCACTGGCCGTGCGCCACTGCCGCCTGCCTGATGCAGTCGTTTGACGCCTTCATGCGCGTCGACGGAGCCTACGGCGACGTGTCGTCGGGCACCCGGCTGCAGCGCCCCAACCTGGCCGAAGCCCCCTTTGACGGCGAGTACCGCACGGTGCAGACGGCGCCGCAGCGCATCAACGCCACCAGCCGCTACCAAAACTTTACCGTGGGCCTCTGGAGCACCAAGCTGCGGTACTTTTTGTACCCCGACGTGGTCGAGGAGCTGGTCCTTGACGTGATTCGCCGCCATGCTGAAGACGGCGACCACACGGTGACGTACACGTTTGAAAACCCTCGCGAAGAGCCGCGCTGGCTGCGCCTGCGCCTCACGTGCAGCCCGGTCGACGAGTGCCAGCGCTGGATGGCGTCGGACGTGTTTGACAGTTCGGCGTCGGCCGATGCCGCGACACCAACGGGCCTGCCAGCGACGTCGTCGTCGTCACTCCCGCCGCTGGTCGCTACTCCTACAGTTACCGATGAGGACCGTCTTGCGGCCACCACCACCACCATGACATCCACCACCTCGACAACCTCGACATCCGCCACGACGGTCGTCATGCCTACTGTCACCCCATCCCTTGGCATACCCGACCCCTCGACCGTGTACGAAGACAGCAGCTCGAGCGTTGATCCACCGGCCGAGCTCGTCTCGAGCAGCAGCAGCAGCAGCAAAACTGCGCCGCCTCCGCCGCCAACAACGCTCGAGATGCCCCTGACGCAGGCCTCGGCCGTGGATGACGTCGAGGCTGGATCGCTGTGGGCCAGCCTTTCGATTCTGGTAGCGCTCATCTGCGCTGGGGTGGCGGTGGCCGTGGCGGGTGTGGCGGGCAAGCGCTGGTACGAGCGACACCATGGGTCGGGCAAGCCAGACTTTGATACGCATTCTTCGGGGGTGCAGGCGTTCCACAACCCGACGTACGACGAAGGCGTTGCCTCGGGCTACAAGCCCATGGTGCTGTACGACAACGAAACTGCCCTGCGCGGCAGTCCGGTGTGGGGCAGTGACGTGGTGCCGGCCGAGTACGCCACGATCGAATCAGTCGAATCGCGCCCTTTGCCACCCGTCCCATCCACCGTGGCCATCTACGACGCGGCCACGCCAAGCGACAGCGATACTTAGCGTGTGCGTGCGTGTGTGTGTAAAATTTCACTCGTTGTTAAAGCAGCGGGCAGTGCTTGGGGGTACTGCGTTAGACGTGCGATGGCAAGCAGAGAAAAAAAAATGTCGCACGCAATTGAATTTTTTTGCGCGCAAGCAAGAGCTCTGTTCAGTTCAAAGGAGGGACAAGGCCGATAGCGCTCCTAGCGCGGCACCGGCAGGCAGGGCCCGCTGGCAGCCTCGAGCCAGGCATTGACCAGCTCGGGGTCGTGGCGCTTGTGGGGCTTTTTGGGCACAAGCGACCGCATCCAGGCCCGACTCTGCGGGGTGTGGGTCATGGCGGCGCGAAAGACGGGCGACATGGCCCTGGCAAAGTCGGTCGGGCCAAACAGGGTCGACAGCAGCTTGGAGCGGTTGTGCTTGATGTAGTCCTTCAGGTAGGCCGTAAAGTCAAGGCGGTGAGTCAAGCGAATGATTCGCCGCAGCGCCAGCAGCTCGCCAGCGGTGTGCAGCGTGTGAAAGCGCACGACATACTCGTCGCGGACGCGGTGGTCGTTAAACACGATGCCTCGCTCAAAGGTCTGGTCGGTGGCGCTGACAATGTTGCCCTCGCCTTCGACGTAGGTTCGGCACCAGTCAACCAGGTTGTCCAGCAGCCCCGTGTCGTAGACCTTGGTCACGCCCAGAGCCCTGTCAAGGCCTCGCAAGCACTGCAGCAGCGTGATTGGAAAGCGCATCAGAATCTCTCGGCCGCCGAGGCTGTGAGTGGGCGTGTCGTAGCGGCTCACGCCTCGCTGGCGCATGGCAGCGGCCACGTGCCCCATCGCAACGATCCAGTTGTCAAACGAGCACTTTGCTTCAATGTAGGCTGGGCGCTGCGTGGCAGTGTTGTTGGCTTGATCGCAAACGTCGGCGTCGGCTCGGTTGGCCACTGCAACGCGATTAAACTCGGCTACCACGGCCGCAGCCTCGTCGTCGGTCAGGGTGTGGTCGGTGCCCTCGGGAAACATGCGACCCAGCACCTTGTACAGGTCCAGGTGACGGCGGCGAACGTCTGTCACCTCCTTGTAGGCGGCACCGGGTAGAGCGTTCATCTCGGCCATGTACGTGTTGCTGAGGTGCACGGCGGCATCCACAAACGCTTTGCACAAAAGGTGCAACTGAATGCCAGTGGCCTTGGCGTCGGAATAGGCATTGCCCGGCGCAGGCTGGCTTCCTCGGGGCCACTGCAGGCCAGCCACTTGTCCGGGCTCGATGTGGGTATGGCAGAGGTCGTCGGTGACCATGGCCAGCAGCTTGGATGGCGATAGCCATTTGGGCCAGACCAGCTGCGAGCGGCGGAACAGACCCACGCTTGTGTTGATCTCGAATCGCGCGTCGTCGCGATACATGCGCGCTGTCAGCTTGTAGACCTCGACCGACGCGTTGCTCCAGAACGCCAGGGCACTGCAGCACTGGTTGGCCACGGTGTCGGTTGGGCAGGCCAGGTAGACCAACGTCAAGAGGTCGACAATGGCGGTGCGGTTGTCGTGGTGGAAGTGAACACCTGCTTGCGGTTTGTACTCGGCAAACAGCAACAGGCCAAACATGGCCTCGAGCCAAGGGCCGGTAAACCACGGGGGTACGCTCTTGGCAGCCCCAAACAGGCTGGCTAGCAACCCTGTGCAGGTGTCGACTTGCGCCTTGCGACAGCTGTTGCTCTCGTCTCTCAGAGCGGCTTCCAGGAGCCGGGTTTCGCGGGCCGTCATGGCCTGGCCATTGGGCGGCTGGCGCGCAACACGCAAGGTAGCTGCGTTGACAGCACTGTCGGCCTTGCAGAGCTCGATCGCGGTGTGCATAATGCTCTCCACAAGGCCTTGGTTGCAGGCCGCAACGCTAACCATGGTGCCAGAAAACGTCGAGAGAAAAAAAACAGCCTGCGAGCAAGCGAGGCTTGACCAGACGGGCTGCAAGTGAAATCCAAAATGGAAAAATGACCATTTTTGGAGTTTCGGTCCACTCGGCATTTTACCGCCTGCCATGCCCGTCGCCGCCCGCGTGCTGTTTCTAGACTACATTGAGCAAGACGCTTTGACACAGCACGTTGTGGTGCTACCACCACCCGTCGACCAGGCCCTGGAGGAGTGGGCGCTGCCTTCGACCGCGCCTAGCCAAGAGCTAGGAATTGGCAGCAACAAGCTGGCAAGCTTGCAGACCAAGCTGCAGGCCGTTGCCGACAGCCCTGCGGTGCTGGCGGGTCACTTGCAGCACCATTCCATCGGAGCTGCAGCGCGCTGGATCGACAAGCAGTTTGCGACGCTGGACGCGGTTGACGAGTGGGCACTCAGCCTGCGGGCGCTTGGGTTTCAAGTGACGCTGGCCTTGACGGCGGCCGTGTTCTACCAGGGCCACTGGGGCGACATTCAAGCCCAGGCGCTGCTGCACCACGACGGCAAGCTGCTGCGCGACTTGTTTCAGGGCCAGCGCTGTGCCACCCACACCCCTTTCGACACGGCCAGCCAAGCAGACGCCAATTGGTGCACCGAAACGCTAGCGTTTGAGGCGTGCTTGCTGGGCCTCTACTGCTCGCCAGACCCCTAGCGGCAGCAGCAGCAGCAGCTTGCGAGAGATGCCCCTAGTTTGCTAGGAGACGCGCCCGCTGCCAGCGCTGCTGGTGGCCTAAGTGGCCGCCTCTTGCCCTTTTCCCTTTTTTCCTCGTTCGGTTTTCTTAAGTGTCATTTTTCCATCTCTTTTTTTTGCCTCTTCTCTTCAGCACCATGGCGTCCAGCGGTCCTTCCCCCAAGGTAGCCAAGCGCGTCAACGACGACGACGTATCGGACTCTGAGCCCACGCAAGACGAAATTGACGAGGTGTGCGGCGTGGAGGTCGGGTGCGTGCCTGTGCAACAGGACGACAAGACGTACAAGGTCTGCGTGGCCATTTGCGCCACGAACGGCGAGGTTGTGGTCGTTTGCGTGTACGTCTACGACCCAGAGTGCAAGGCTGTGGTAGCCCACGTGGACGCCTGTGTCAACGATTTTGTCGGTGGTTCTGGCAACGATAACTTCGCGTGGCAGGCGGGCGACCTGCTGGTGCCTGGCGGCGTCTCGATGACGACGGCGGCGGCAGGGATAATCAACCACTACGGCTGCAACGGCACGTACGACGACCTTGAAGTGTACCTGGACCCTTGTGTCCAGCCGCTCTGCTAGAGGTTGCTCATGCGGTCGTTTGAGTGTGTGCATGCGTGTGCGATCTGGCATTCAATTCATTTACTGTCCGTCTCCAAAGCTTGCATCATGGCCTCGTCTCGTGCCCCCAAGCGAGCCAAGGCCCTTGGCGCGTCCCTGGCGCCCCTTGAGGCCTCTGAGGTGCCCGTGCTGAGCTTTAAGGTCATGTACGGTTGGTACGAGCTATGCACGCGCGGTGCCAGCGGTGTCTTTGAGCGCCGCAGCCTGGCCATCTGCGACGCCACTCATGCAGATGGGTTTGCGGCTGCCAGCAAGGCGCAGGATGACGAAAGCAGGGCGTCAGCCGATGGGCTAGGAGTGCGGGTTGGCGAGCCATTGACGGTACCGCCTGGCGTCAGCCTTGCAGAGGCGCTGGCGGCGGCCGGGGTTGGCCCTTGTGAGAGGGTGGACGTGTACCTGGACCCGGCCCACTTGAACGCCATGCCGTCGCAAGCAAAGATTGAAGAGCTGGACTGCGACGAAAGCACGACCGGCTTGGGCGCTGCTAAGAAGTACAAGGGGCTGAGCACGGTGCCGGCGAGCGACCAGCGCACGCTGTACGACTGCTGGTATGCCTACCGGGACGACAACGGCGACCTAGGCGAGCCCTACTTTGTGTTTTACCGCGCCGTCAGCTCGGACGCCGTGAGCAAAGCCCGCCTTGCAGTCTGTGCCGCTGGCTCGCGCAACAAGGGGCCCAGCTTTGACTTGGGCCCTGGAGTGGCTCTGGCCGACGCGTCGGCGCTGGATCGGATGTTTTGGGCCCACGGCACTACGCGGGCGGCTGCAGAGCGCACGGCGGTTGTGTTTGTGTAGTGGCGCCAAGCTGCTGTTTAATTCATTTTTTTTTCGCGGCCCTGTCTCTTGCGCTGCACCATGAGCGATGCTCGTTCGCCGGCTCCGTTTGCCGAGGCCAACGCGGGTCTGGAGCGGATCAGCTACGCGTACATGTTCACTGACATGTACGACGAGACACATCCGCCGCAGGCCTTGCCGGTCGTGTACGGCCTGCAGCCCTGCTATGTGGTTTCGCTGGACAGCACGCCTCTTCCGACAATCGGGCTGGGCAGATGTGCTTTGTGGCGGCACGGCGACAGCGCTGCGCAGGACATTGTGCACCGGCACGCGAACACGAGCGAAAACGACGCCGACGAGATTTCTGTCTACGGCAGCGACGAGCTTTTGACGGTGCTGCCAAACGAAAGCCTGGCGAGCGCCCTCTTGCGGTGGCTGGCTGTTGGGCGGCGCAGCGACATCGAAGACCATCGCTCGCCCCTGATTGCTGACAACTGCATGGTGCTGAGTCGATGGCCTGTGTAGCGTGGCAAGCACCGTAACAAAAAAAAAATTGAGCTGCGTTTTTCATCTCGCGCCACCGCCGCAGAGCGCGCCGAGAGCAACTACACGTACGCCGTTGTTGTGTGGGACAACAAGCATCAGCTGCAGGCCGAGCCAGTGACCTACGGGATGATGCCA
>Ga0306872_100295_pt1 | contig 20507 bp, 20 predicted proteins | sample AntRauMeHopE1498_FD_190455 | JGI IMG/M metagenome (GOLD analysis project Ga0306872, IMG submission 190455) | Saline lake microbial communities from Rauer Islands, Antarctica - Metagenome Hop E1 #498 (v2) (version 2) | ecosystem: Environmental > Aquatic > Non-marine Saline and Alkaline > Saline ...
TCGTGTGTGTGTGCGGGTTAGGCGGCTGATCGGCCGTCGAGTTGCTTGCGGATTCCGCCGATTTTCTCCTCGCCTGAGCGGCGGCTTTGTCGGCGTGTGCTTTTTTTCGTGTCGATGCCTTCGGCGGTGCGCAGGTAATTGTCGATGGTGCGCACGTTGTGTGCGACGACGAGCATCGCAACTTGCAACGCGTGGGGTGTGTAGCCGCGGGTTGGGCGTTTGCCAGCGTCATCGAGGGATTCGAATCGGGTGTGTTTCAGTTGCGCGTTTTTGCGTTCCACTCCCGACCTCAAAAAGTAGGCGGTCTTCCAGGCGTCGGATTTGAAGGGGTGTTTTTGTTGCCATTTCAGCCCCACCGTCATGGGAATGGTGACGGATTTGTTGGTGGGGCGTCGAGGTTGGCAGACGGACCTTGCTCGGATTTCCGCGAGCGCCGATAGTGGTTTGATGTTGTCGATCATGTTCGGTGTCGTCACGAGCGGCGATTATTCGCGAGGCCTTTGGGAGCCGAAGGGCATCCTCGTCAGCCTTGAAAGCGATCGGCTCCTGATAGCAAACCTAGGAACGAAACACAGGGCATTTTTACGTCAGCAAGCCCGACAAGAGTGCCGAGGGAGCTGCGACATACGCGAAAAAAGGCGAGATGGTTCAGGCTCGATTGGGAGCGTCTACCTGCCAGCGTCAAGCACCGGTGCGGGCGGTGCGATGGGCACATCCGGGAGCCCATAAGCAAATATGGGCTCCAGAAGCCTGATTGCTTTTTCGGGAAGCACGTCACCGGGAAAGAAATCGCCCAGGAGGTCTTCTGCCGCGTCGATGTCGCGTACGTCGCAGATGGCGAGCAAGTTGGCGATGTCGTAGTCATCCCGGCCTGCTCGGGAGGCTTTCAGCTTCATGGCGAGCAGGGCGCGAGGCGAAGCGACTTCCACGATTATGTCCTCGAAGGCATAAATTGCTTCCCATTCCGGGTCGGCTCCGTAGGCCGGGATAAATTGGGCCGCGTTGCTGTTGAGCCAATCGTGCGGCCAACCGTTTTCGCCCGCGACTTCTGCGGCTATGGCAAGGATGGGAGCTTCGGGCTGCAGCCGCGCATCAACATCAGAGGTTGTGTCGCGTTCGAAGTAGCGCAGCGCGAGTGCCGCACCACCGATGATGCGAATTCCGGCAGGCTGACCGGCCGTCCGAAGTTTCGCGATGACCGCGTTGATGCCACGGATTAGATCTTCGCGTTCGAGCTGTTCGCCGGAAATTAGGAACTCTCCAAAGTTGCTGCCTCAATCAGGATTCCGCGGCTCAGGAACTCTGCGGGCACCTGGGCTAGGTCAGCAGGAATGTTGTAGACGGTGGTCTGAGGGCGCCACGGCGCGCTCGGGTTTCCGGCACGGGCGCTTATCCATTCAGGCAATGGCAGGGAGCCCGCGTTAAGGCGGTACTCGCAGATTGCGGCAATCGCGACATCCCAGTGCTCTGAACCGGTTGTTGGCGGTTCGGTGAGTGTGAGGCCAACACGGGTGGCGCCGCGTTCGGCAGCGAGATTGTCGGCAAGCTGGATGAAGCGCCGGAATGCGCGGGCCGTGGTGGTGGCCTCCGACGTTGTGCTTGCTTTCACGGCATTAGCCAGCACGGTGCCGATCTGGTCGGCAATGTGCGCTGCGTCGGCTCGCACTGTGGGGATCGTCACCACGGTGCGCCGGGCTGCAAGCAGTAGTGATTCCAGGGTCGCGGCCGTAGGATCGCGTTTGCCGTGCTCGATCAGAGAAATGGATGATCCGGCGGTGCCGGAAACCAGTGCGAGCTCGCTCTGGTTTAGACCGCTGGCGGCTCTGGCGGCTCGTACAAGAATGGATGCCGACACGGTGACCGCCTCCCTCTTTACTAAGTCGTAAAATTTTAGCACGGTCGCCGTTGAATATCCGTGCGCCAACGGCTTGCGGCAAAGCCCGAGCCGCTGCACAAACTCTGATTCCGCAGCTGGGTACGGCCGCTCCTGGCCCGGGCTTTCTTGCCGCTCTAGAAAGTTGTTGCTTAGCCTGTAGAAGGGCGAAGAAAGGCACGGGCGTCAACCCGTGCAAGCACTGGGCTGCAGGGGGATACCGGAATCCTTCGCTGTGAGGGATTCCAGTAACCAAGGGCGCAGAGAATGGTAACTCAGCAGTCAATATGCGCCCGCAGTCGCTATGCGCCACCAGTTAGCTGCCGACGTGCGAAGTGCCGAGCGCCCGCGGCAACACAATATCGGGGCCCATCGGACCCTGATTGCGTGGCAAGTCGTGCGGCGTAATTGCCTGCGTTAGGCGGCTTTTGGCCGGATGCGGCCGTCTTTCTGCTGTTGAATCTTCGGCGGGTGAAGCTTCTGATCGCGCCGGTTGGCGCGTTTGAGGGGTCTTTTGGAGTGGTCTTGGCCGGATTAGCGGGCGAGGTATTCCTGGATTTGGATGAGGTTGTGAGCGGCGACGAGCATCGTGACGACAGCGAGCGGGTGGTGAATGATCGTTTGTCGGCCCTTGTGCGCGTGTTCCCACGCGTCTAGCCTTGCGAGGTGTTTATCGCTGTTGACGGACTCCCTCCGCTGATGTGGAGCAACGGCCCAGGACAGGCAGATGCGCTCGATGCGGGCCAGATTGTGATTACGGCTGCGGCTGGAAGCGACTGGACCAACGACGCGTTTGGCGGAATACATCAACACGGCGCGACTTCATTGGGGTTCGTGCCGGATGGAGATTTTCTCCTCAGCGCCCGGGTGCACGTTGACGGCGACAGGACCACGTTCGACGCTGGAGTGCTGGCAGTCTGGAGCGACCGGGACCACTGGGCCAAGCTCTGCTTCGAGTTCTCGCCCCAGGGGCAAGCGATGGTCGTCTCAGTCGTCACTAACCGCTATTCCGACGACTGCAACTCAACGGTTGTAAGTGAGGGCCATGTGTTCTTACGTGTGATGCGGATGGGAAACGGGTGGGCTTTCCACTCGTCCAAGGATGGCCTCGAATGGGACTTCGTTCGTGTCTTCCGTCTGGATAACGTCGGACCGGCGATTGTAGGCTTCATGGCACAGGCGCCGGCAGGGGACAGGTGTGTCGCCGCGTTCGACATGATCGAGTACAGGACCGGTGGACTAGTCGACCTTCGAAACGGTTCGTGACCAGGACTGAAGGCACCTGCTCTGAATTTGCACTAGATGTTGCGGTCGACGTCTGGGCTGCAGGTACTCGTGTATCGCCCGTGATGCGAACGCCAACCGAAAATAGGGCCAAGCGGGCGTCGGTTCTTGACCCTTCAGGTGATCAGGAACCCCATTTTTATGTCACACCGCCGCCCGGCTACCCTGGTGGCTGAGGTCGGTATAGAGCTCGAGCGCATCCTTGGCGGTCGCCCCTTCGTGAACAACAGTTCGCACGGCCTTAATCATCGCCTGCGGGTGCTCGCTCTGAAAGATGTTGCGCCCCATGTCGAGGCCGGCAGCGCCCTCCGCGATGGAACGCTCGGCCATTACCAGGGCATCGAACTCACTAATTTTCTTTCCGCCGGCGACAACAATCGGCACAGGGCAAGTGGAGACAATCGAGTCAAACTCCTGCTCCACGTAGTAAACCTTGATAATCTGCGCACCGAGTTCGGCACCGATGCGGCAGGCCAACCGGAAGTAGCGAGCATCGCGTGCCATCTCTTTGCCAACGGCGACGACACCAATAACGGGGATTCCGTACCGCAGGCCCTCATCGACGAGCTTGGTCAAGTTTCGAAGCGACTGTGTCTCGTTCTCGCTTCCGATAAACATCTGCACGGCGACTGCTGAAGCGTTTATGCGGATCGCATCCTCCATGGTGACGGCAACGCGCTCGTTGGAGAGGTCTTGCAGGATGCTGGGCCCGCCGGTGGCGCGCAGAACAATTGGCTTGTTCATAGTGGGATCGATAGATGTGCGAATTGCACCACGGGTAGCCATGAGCGCGTCAGCGTCGTCAAGCAATGGTGGGACGGCGAGGTCTAGCCGTTCAAGACCGGTCGTCGGCCCCTGGAAGTAGCCGTGGTCGACAGCAAACATCACGGTCTTACCCGACCGCGGGTTGAAGATGCGGCTCAACCGGTTCTTCGCACCCCAATCCAGCGAGTTCGCCCCGCGAACGTGAAAGCCGGTGGAAACGACGGGCACGTCACTGTAGTAATTTCGCGTCTCGACGAGATCGTGTTCAGCCATGGTGATTTTTCCTTTCGAGGGGGGTTGGTTGGAGAAGACGTATCTGAATATGGTCGCAGTGTCGGCGACTTACACAGCGGGAATGATGGCCACCTTGAGTGCTTGCGGGTGATTGATTGTGTCCACCGCGTCTTCGTACTCGTCGACGGTGAAACGGTGCGTCACTAGCCGAGCAGTGTCGATCGCACCACTCTCGATCAGGCCGATGGCCTGCTGGTAGTCGACGATGGTCGAATTCGAGCTACCGACGATTGTGAGCTCCTTGTAATGGATGAGGTTGGAGTCGATTGCTGTGAACTCATCGGCTGGGAAGCCGGCGAACAGGCTCACTCGTGCGTGCTTGCGAGCGAGCGTGAGCGCGTCATTGACGAGGGCTGGCACTCCGATGCAGACAATGACAACGTCCGCACCGTCGCCGTTGGTGAGGTTCGCCACGATCTGCGCGAGATCCTGCGTGGTCGGATCGACCGTGACATCCGCTCCAAACTCGGTGGCGATGACACGACGGAAGACCACCGGCTCACTCAAAATCACCATGCTCGCCCCTGCAAGCTTTGCGAGCCGCGCGTGCATGACGCCAATGGCGCCGCCGCCAATGATGAGCACGACGTCACCGAAACTGATGTTGAGAAACCGCTGGCCATGGATCACGCACGACAGTGGTTCGGCGAGCGAAATCGCCACCGGGTCTGAAGTTATCGAGTACGACACCAGGACGCCGCTACGCACGGCCCGCGCCGGAACGAGCAGAAAGTCGGCGAGACCACCATCGGTCTGGTGGCCAAGCACTTCGGCTTTCCGGCAGAGGTGGAACAGTCCGCGCTGGCATTCCGTGCACGAACCGCAGGAGAAGGTCGGCGATACCCCGACGGTGTCACCGATGCTAAAACCGGAGACCGCTGGTCCGATCTCTACGACCTGGCCGGCGACCTCGTGCCCGAGTACCCGAGGGGCTATGACGCCCTTGCGCTTGATGCCTTTCGCGATACGCAGGTCGGTGCCGCAGATCGTATTGCTCAGCACTTTGAGAAGGACGTCCCCTGCCCCGGGTACGGGACGGTCGATGTCCATGACTTCGACTTCGCCCGGCGCCTTGTACACGACTGCTCTCATGATCCGCTCGTTTCCGGCGTGGGTGCGTCGCGCTCTCCGATGACCGGTGCGTTCGCAAGTTCGAGGACTTGACGTGCTGCCGCTCGGTCGGTCACCAGGATGCTGATGTGCCGGCCCAGCGCAGCGGCTTGGATGATCGGGGCCTTCTCCGGCCCGAATGCGACACCGACCACCCGTTTGATGTGGCGAAGCCGACCGAGTGAGAGACCGATGACTCGCGCTGAGAAAGCTGACGTCACACTCCTGCCTTGCGCGTCGATGAGGATGCCCGACAGATCGCCGACGGCGCCGAGCCGGGTAGCTTCGGCCAGCTCTTCTTCGCTCATAAATCCGGCTGCGCGGATTGCGGATGTTGATGGATCTATCGTGCCAAGTCCGACAAGTGCGCAATCAGCGCTCTCGGCCGCGCGCAAAACCTTCTCAATGGCCGACTGCCTCAAGAGGGATGTTGCGAACGCCGCATCATCGACAACGAGAGGTGCGTTCAGCAACTCGTAGGTACCTTCGAGTCGCCGAGCAGCGAGCCGGGTGAGCTCGACGCCGTCGTTCTGGGAGTCGCTTGTTCCCATCGACCCAATCATCTGCACGAGGTGTACTCGCACGCCAACCAGAGCATGCAGATTCTCAACCACAAGTTTGGTTGCGCGTCCCCAACAAATCGCGAGCTTCGATCCGTCGTGTAGTTGCTCCCCAATGCATTGCGCCCCCAACGCCCCAAACGCGAGCCGATCGTCGTCGGTCGTAACGCTGTCGCGTCCGAGCACCCAGGCCTCTGCGAGTCCAAAACGATCGATGAGTTCCTTCTCTAGTTGTCGATCCCGCGGGAACGGGTGCCGGATCGTCACGTCGATGATGCCCAGGCCAACCGCATCCCGCAGCATCCGACTGATTGTCGAGGGCGAGGTGTGGATACGTGCCGCAATCTCTTTTTGGTCAAGTCGTTCCTTGTAATACATCTCTGCCACACGAGCCAGACCCTGAAGACGTTCCGCTCTCGACGCCTCAGACACCAGTGGACTCCGAATCGAGCGCACCCTGCTGTGACGCGAGGAAGTGCAGAACCGGCGTCAGCGCCGCATAAGTCTGTGTGTAAGCCTGGAAGAAGGGCTCGTATTGACTGTGGCGAACGAGATCTGGCTCGATCGTCCGATCGGCGTGCACCATCTCGGCGGTTGCCTCATTGAGGTCCGCGTAGATATTTGCACCGACGGCCCCGAGCACTGCTGCACCGAGCGTCGCCGCCTCGGCAACCCGAGTGACCTCGATGGCTGATCCCGAGACGTCTGCGTGGACCTGCAGCCAGAACGGGCTGTTCACGGCGCCTCCACAGGCGACGATCCGATCGATCACATGTCCCTGCTCGCGAAATCGCCGCAGGGTGTTTTCAGTGCCAAAACAGACCGATTCGATCATCGCGCGAAAGATGTGCTCTTTGCGGTGGCTGAGCGAAAGGCCTGCAATCACGCCCCGCGATTTGGCATCGACGTAGGGGGTGCGGTTGCCTTGGAAGTGGTCGAGCACCAGCACGCCCTCCGAGCCCGGGGGCAGTTCCTCGGCGAGCGGTGTGAGCGAATCGAAGAAACGGGCGGAGTATTCGCCATCATCGAGTAGGCGGCGGAACCACCCCATCATCGATCCGCTCGAGGTCTGCCCTCCCTCCACGGTGTACTGACCGTCGACGACGGCGCTGGGATAGCTCCCAAACGTGCCTTCCCCGTGCACACGATGCGCCGACTGCAAAATCGCCAAGTGAGAGGAACCGGTAATGAGCGCCATTGCTCCCGGGTTGACGACACCGAGGCCGACCTGGGCAACGAAAGCATCCGCTCCCCCAATAACTACCGAGACCGTTGCAGGAAGATCCAGCTCTTCCTGCGCAGCGGCAGCGAGCTTCCCAACCCGCGTACCCATCGGCAGCACCGTTTCGGGGAGCTTCTCGACGAGGTCGTCGAGGCCCAGCGACCGGTAAAGATCACGGGCCCAACCCCCGTTTTCCACATCGTAATACGCCCTGATTGCGGCGTTGTTTTGCGATGCCACGCGCTCGCCACTCAGGCGCCAAGTCAGAAAGTCAGCGTATTCGGCCAGCCAAGCAGTGCGCTCGTAGATCTGGGGTTGGTTGCGTGCAAGCCACAAAGCTTTCGACGGTAGCCACTCGGCCGACGCGTGCCGGGCTCCGCTCAACTGCAGCGACGGCGACCCACTGGCCGCAATCTCGCGGGCTTCCTGATCGGCCCTCACGTCCATCCAAATGATCGCTGGCCGGAGGGGAACGCCGAACTCGTCGAGACAAACCAGGGTGCAACTTGTCGCCCCAACGGTGATGGACGCGATGTCACTGCCCTGAGCCCCGATTTGCACCATCGCCCGGCGAATGCCGACGACTGCAGCATTCCACCAATCCTCGGGGTTCTGCTCAGCCCAACCCGGCCGAACAAAGTCGGTGTTGTACGCAATTCGCACGAAGACGAGCGGTTCACCTGCCGCATCGAAGATTCCGACGCGAAGGCCCTCCGTGCCGCCGTCCAAACCAATCAAGTAGGGGGCAGCGCTCATCACATTCCTCACCAGATCGACATTGATTTCCTGATGAAGGTAACGTTACGGCGGTAAAACCGAGCAGTGCAACCAATTTCACTCATACGCAATTAATTGCACCGCGACTCCGTGATCGCGCCTGCGGTAATGAACTCCAGCCCGTCAATGGTGAGAAAACTCTCCCTGCCACACAGGACCTTGGTGATGTTCCAGCGCCGGAAAAAGCCCTTGACCCCAGGGAGCTCGAGATAATGGCGCAAAAGAATATGGTGCTCCGATCCAAGAATTTTCTCGCCTCGAGCGGTTTGCTCGTCAAAAAGCGCCAGCATTGGTCTCCAGCAGTCGTTGCCTCAAGTCGGCCCGGGGCGGTGTACTCGAGCCGGTAGAGGGCCAACCGGTGACGGAGCGGGCGCCTTTTCGGAGTCTTTGGGGCGCCAGCCACCCGGTGCGAGTCTTGCTAGCCGTGCGCTGTCGCTTCGGACGGCTGCCTGGTCGGGCGATCCACTGGTGCGCAAATAATTGGTATCGGGAATAGAGATGCCCGCAAAGGATCGAGATGAGAGTCAGTTATCCCGGCAGAAAATGAGTTGAGGTCGAAGCACTTATATAACGCCTCGCGACCAAACTTGGAGCTATCCGCGACGAAGAAGGCCTCTCCCGCAATTGAGAGCATCGTCCGCTTCAGTTCGATCTCGTAGCTGGAGGTGCTGTAGAGGCCGTCTTCCATGACTGTGTCGCAACCCACGATTGCTACATCCACCCGGAGGCGCTCGAGCTGTTGCACAGAAGTGGGCCCCCACATCGACAAGTCGTTGGGGAGCAGCTCTCCGCCGATGAAAACGAGGTTTTCGGTACCTCTTTTTGCGATCAGCATGCCGATCTGCAGATCATTGGTGACAACCGTGATTCTAGCTTTCGTCAGATGTCGCGCGACCTCAAGCGTCGTCGTTCCGCTGTCTAACAGAATCGTCTGACCGTCTAGAACTCGCTGAGACATGGCCTTACCAATTTCGACCTTTTCGACAAGATTGATACTTCTTGCCACGTCCAACGCCGTGGTGGGCTGACGAGACGGCAGTGCCCCCCCGTGAGTCCTCTGTATCAGCTGGCGGCTCTCTAGCTGTTCGAGATCGCGGCGGATCGTGGACTGCGTCACCCCAACCTCCGCGGCCAACGCTTCGACAGACTGATAGCCGTGCAGGTCGAGAAGCTGAGTGATTTGACCTAATCGCGTCATCGGGTTCGCTCCTTCTGTGAAAACCTGCACTAAGACTATCGAGCGCACTGCGCAGTTTCACGCAGAAACGTCTGCAGATTGTTTTTTGTTGTGGATTGTGTGCGATTTCCGTCCACTCCTGCGCACTATCGCTTGACTTCTGCACGAATAAGTGCAAATCTCCTCTCACACTGCCAAGCCTGGGCGCAGCACAGATCATGCTTGGTTCACCATCACAAGGGAGTGAAACGAAATGAAGCACAGGAATCCTGCAATTGCCCTCGTGGCAAGCGCCGCAATTTTTACGCTCATAGGGTGCACCACCGGAAATGCGACTGACGAAGGAACTGGCAATGCGGCTGGCGACGGTTCATACGTCACGGTTGTCAAGCTGGTCGGCATCGGTTGGTTCGACCGCATGGAAGTTGGAGTAGCCGAATGGGCCTCGGAGACAGGGCTTGATGCCCGCCAGGAAGGACCGATCGACGCCACGAATGAGGGCCAGGTCGAAATCATCCAGAACCTAATCGCGCAGCAGCCTGCTGCAATTACCGTCGTTCCAAATGACCTCGCTGGTCTCGCGTCAGTTCTCAAAGAGGCTCGAGACCGAGGAATTATTGTGGTCTCGCACGAGGCTGCCGGCATCGAGAACGTCGATATCAACATCGAAGCCTTTGAGAACAGGGCCTACGGTTCGCAGATCATGGACAACCTCGCCGAGTGCATGGCTGAAGATGGCGGTTATGTGCAGTTCGTCGGTCGCCTGACAAATGGGTCGCACGGCGAGTGGGTCAACGGGGCGCTTGAGAACCAGACAGAGAACTTCCCCGGTATGACCCGTCTCGAGGATCCCATCGAGTCAGAGGAGGATGAAGAGGTCGCGTACAACAAGGCGAGGGAACTGCTCGCGAAGTACCCGGACATCAAGGGCTTCCAAGGGTCTGCTGGCACGGATGTCGTCGGCATTGCTCGCGCCGTCGAGGAGGCTGGAAAGGCCGACAGCGTTTGTGTCATGGGAACCTCAATTCCCTCGGTGGCTGGCGACTTCCTCCAGACTGGCGCGATCGACAAGATTTTCTTCTGGGACCCTGCTCTCGCCGGTAAGGCTCAGCTGGCGATCGCCAAGATTCTCGTTGATGGCGGCACGATCAGCGAGGGCACTGACCTGGGCATCCCCGGATACAACTCGCTAGTGAAGCTTGCAGGCTTTGACAACGTGTTTGCCGGTAACGCGGGGGTGGCAGTCGACAAATCAAACGCAGCTGACTACGACTTCTAGTTCGCAGAATGTCTAGCTGACCGTGTGGGAACGGGCGTCGGCCCGTTCCCACATGGGCGAACTGAGGGAGCCCTCATAAATGAACGACGCAAGGTCTGTTCTTGAAGTCCGTAACATTGTCAAGGGTTACGCCGGTGTACGAGCGCTGAATGAGGTAAATCTCACCCTCACATCTGGCGAAATACACTGCTTGGCGGGTGAAAACGGCAGCGGGAAGTCAACACTCATCAAAATAATGAGTGGCGTAGAGCGGCCTGACTCCGGTTCCATTGAGATCGATGGTCAATCCTTGGCCTACACCACACCGAGCGGCGCTATCCGGTCCGGGATTCAAGTTATTTACCAGGACTTCTCGCTCTTTCCGAATCTCACGGTCGCCGAAAATATTGGGATGCTCACCGAGCTTGCCAACCGTCGCAAGATCTCCTCACGTCGGCGTATTCGACATGCAGCAGAATCCATCGTGACCGACCTGGGCTTGAACCTTGACCTGGACGCAGTTGTAGAACGACTCTCGGTCGCCGACAGACAGCTCATCGCCATCTGCCGTGCTCTCGTTGGCGAAGCAAAGGTCCTCATCATGGATGAGCCCACGACCGCGCTCACTCATTCGGAGGTGACGCGGCTGTTTACGATCGTGCGACGCCTACAGGAGCGGGGAGTGGCAATCATGTTTGTCAGCCACAAGCTAGACGAGGTGCTTGAGATTTCGCAGCATGTGACCGTCCTCAGGAATGGTGAGGTCGTGTCCAACGGTCCTGCCTCCAGCTACAGCTCAGCTGCAATCGCCACGGCGATGACGGGCCGTGAAGTCAGCGCGGAACGGCTCGTTGAAGAAATTCCGAGCGACCGGGAGGCCATCATGGTTGTGGAAGGTCTCACCCGGCAGGGCGCATTCATAGATGTGGACTTCTCGCTTCGCAAGGGGGAGATTTTGGGCATCACGGGACTTCTCGGTTCGGGTCGCACAGAGATCGCCGAGGCGCTTTTCGGTGTGAATGCTGCCGACTCCGGGACGGTAGCGATTGGCGGGGTGATTTCTCGCATTAATTCAGTCACCGACGCTGTTAAGGCGGGCATCGGCTATGTGCCAGAAGACAGGCTCACCCAAGGACTTTTTTTAGAGAAGTCGATTGCAGACAACATGGTTGCCTCGTCGATCGACTCCTACTCCAACAGAATTCGGTTGCTCGATCAAATACTTATTCGGGAGTCGATGTCTAACCTCTTCGAACGGTTGCGGATTAAGGCCCCAAACGCTCAGGCGGCCGTAAAAAGCTTGTCTGGCGGTAACGCGCAGCGAGTGGTCATCGCAAAGTGGCTGGATCGCAACCCCGCTGTTCTTATCCTGAACGGCCCGACCGTTGGTGTTGACATTGGCTCGAAGGAGGAAATCTTCGCTATTCTCCGCGAACAGGCCCGTAAAGGTATGGGCATCATCGTCATCTCGGATGACATCCCCGAGCTTGTATCGAGTTGCCACCGCGTGCTGATCGTGAGCTCCGGGCGTATCGCCGCGGAGCTGGCAGACGACGACATCACTGTGGCAGGCATTCAAGAGAGAATGACCGCGTGATTGACACTCTTCGTCGACTCCGGGGGAACAACAACGAGGGGGTCCTGGTGGCGGTTATCCTCGTCCTGGTCATCCTGATGTCGATCGCCAGCCCGGCATTTCTCACGGCCGGCACGTTCTTTGGCCTCGTGCGGAGCTCTCTTGTCCCCCTGATATTCGCCCTCGGGGTTCTCTTGGTCATGATTTCCGGTGGAATCGACGTGTCGTTCCCCGCCATTGCCATCTTTGCCGCCTACACGACAGTCTCCTGGTCTCAGGACGCCAGTTTTGACCCGGGCCTGGTAGGAATATTCACGCTTGCTGTCTTGATCGGCGCGCTTTGGGGACTTCTCAATGGTGTGGTCATCGCCCGTTTTCGATTGCCAACCCTCATCGTCACTCTAGGAACCCAAGGAATAATCAAGGGCGTTCTGTTGACTTATGTTGGTTCTGCCTACATTTCGGCGAGCAGGTTACCTGAGAGCGTGTCTGAGGTGAGCAATTTCTACCTTTTGGATGTTCCGGGTGTTGGCTTTTTGCATGGCATGTTGATGCCGGTAGTACTCGTCGTGGCGGTTATTTGGTGGATGCTGAAATACACCATGTTTGGCCGAAGCATTTTTGCAATCGGTGGTGACGTCGAAGCTGCCCGTCGTGTCGGCATCAAGGTGGTGCGCACCCAAGTGCTTCTCTACATTTTGGTCGGCGCCTTAGCGGCATTCGGCGGCGTGGTCTCTGTCATTCTCGGCAAGAACGCAAATCCGCAATCACTCATCGGTATGGAACTCGACATCATTGCGGCTGTCGTCCTCGGCGGCGCGTCTATCTTTGGCGGTCGAGGGTCTGTGTTCGGCACAGTTCTCGGCGTGCTGCTCGTGCAGCTCATCAACAACAACCTGGTGCTCATAGGGATTCCGAGCACCTGGCAGCGAGCGGCGGTTGGCATCTTGCTGATTGTCGGCGTCAGCGTTCAAGCGCTATCTGCTATGCGGCTTCCGAAACGCGCGATTTTGTTTGACGATGAAGGGCCGAAAAAATGAGTAACTTTGGGTCGGTCGACTTCCGTAAAAATTCGTCGAAACATGCTTCGCATCTGAGTCACTTGATCTCGACGGTTCAGGTGCAAAGAGGCGTCGGCCGGATGATTCTTTTGCTGGCTGTGCTGTTCCTCGTCTTTGCCGCTTTGAACCCACGCGTATTTCTGAACCCCTTTAACCTCCAGAACATTGGCACGGGAGCGCCCGAAATTGGTCTGCTGTCTTTGGCGATGATGATTACGATGCTCACCGGTGGAATTGATTTGTCGGTTGTAGCCATCGCCAATGCCTCTGCAATCACAGTGTCCTCTCTTTACACGGCGGTCTCTGTGGGAGCGGGGGTCGACGCGGCCGAATCCCTCACTTTGGTCTTCATCATCTCCGGTATCGCCATGGGCGCCTTGTTGGGTGCGGTCAATGGTGTTCTGATCAGCGTTGTGGGGATCACGCCCATTCTGACCACCCTTGGCACAATGCAACTCTTTAACGGGCTTGCGTTGGTTTGGACTAACGGCACGACGATCTCTGGCGCGCCCTCCGGGCTGAGCGCCGTTGGAAGCGTGGCGCTAGCTGGAATTCCACTCCTGTTCCTAATTTTGATTCTTGTAGCCGTCTTCTTGGCGATTATGATCGACCGCACGCCAATCGGACGAAAGATTCAACTCCAGGGAGCCAACCCAGTAGCCGCCCGCTACTCCGGTATCAGCAGTAGGTCCACGCTGATGACTGCTTATATGACCAGTGGTGTTTTAGGCGGCATCGCCGGCCTTCTCTTTTTGGCGCGCAATCCCTCTGCTAGCGCCGACTACGGCTCCAGCTATATCTTGCTTGCGATCGTCATAGCCGTCCTCGGCGGCACGAATCCAAACGGTGGCTTCGCTACCGTCCTCGGAGTAGTGCTCGCCACTCTCACACTCCAAGTCATGTCGAGTGGATTCACCGCCTTGCGACTTTCGGCATTTGAGTACGCCATCGCTCAGGGTGCTCTCCTGGTGCTCGTCATGGTCTTCGACCAACTCAGATTTCGCAGATGGCGACCGATACCGCCGCCCCCCTCCAGCGAAACCGTGCTAATTGCTACGGAACGTAAACGAAAGGCTGAAAGATCTTGAAGAAGATTATTAACCTCCCCGAAGACTTCGTAGAAGAATTTGTGGAAGGCATCCTGCTAGCTCATCCTGACCTCGTGAAAACGCCCGGCTCAGATCGGCGAATACTTGTCCGGGCAGATGCGCCGCAAGCGGGCAAGGTCGGAATAATAACGGGCGGCGGTTCGGGCCATTTGCCGCTTTTCAAAGGTTACGTTGGGATGGGACTTTGCTCCGGTGTCGCCATCGGGAATGTCTTCAGCTCACCGAGTTCCGCACAGATATTCGAAGCCAGTAAGGCCGTAAACGGCGGCGCCGGAATCCTGTACTTGTATGGAAATTACGGTGGCGATGTGTTGAATTTTGATCTTGCTGCCGATCTTGCGGAGCTGGAAGACATCCCGACCCGCACTGTCCTCGCCCGGGACGATGTGGCGAGCCAGCCCAACGACAATCGGCTTGAACGGCGGGGTGTTGCGGGGATCTTTTTTGCGTACAAGGTGGCCGGGGCGGCCGCTGAACGGGGCGAATCAATTGAAGCCGTCGCGAGGATCGCTGAGGACGTTGTCGAGCACACAGCCACAATGGGAATCGGTCTGGCCCCGACAATCATGCCCATCACCGGGAAGCCGAGCTTTGAGCTTCTGGACGGCGAGATGGAGATCGGTATCGGTATCCACGGCGAGCCGGGGACACACCGCGGCCCGCTGAAGACGGCGGACGAGATTGCAGAGCATCTTGTGCGCGCTCTTGTCCAAGATCTTGGGCTAACAGCCGGCGCGCGTGTTGCGGTACTTGTGAACGGGATGGGCGCCACGCCTCTGGAGGAGCTGTACGTGTTATATCGCAAAACACACAAGTTGTTATACGAGTTGGGGATTGAAATCAGCAAGAACTACGTCGGCGAGTACGCCACCAGTTTAGAGATGGCGGGCGCATCTATTTCGCTTCTGGCCCTCAACGATGAGCGATTGGCTTTACTCCGGGCCCCTGCCAAGTCGCCGTTCTTCGAGGAGAACTGACATGTTGGGACTGGAACTTAATGATCACATTCGCCGCAGCATGGCCGAGTGGATCAAATCTGCTGACGAATTGCGCGAACTCGATCAGGCACTGGGGGACGGAGATTTAGGAATAACAATTTCTGCCGGTTCCCGGGCCGTCATTGCTGCCCTCGAGCTACTTCCAGCGGACTCCACGCCGGCCGAAATCGCACGTGCATGCGCCAAGGCCTTTGCGAACGCCAACCCGTCGACTATGGCCGCGCTCGTGGCAGGAGCCTTGCTTGAGGGGTCCAAAGTGTGGTCAAACTCCTCCGATATAACCTTGCCCGACGCTCATGCCTTCGTTCACGCTGCCGCGGAGAGCATCGCGCTGCGCGGAAAAACCAAGCTTGGTGACAAGACGATTTATGATGGGATCGCTGCTGTTGCTGATGCACTGAACGGCCAAGAGGATCGCGTGGCCGCACTCGGGTTTGCCGTCACAGCCGCATCCGATGCAGTAGAGCGAACCAAGGGTCTCCAGTCTCGGAGGGGTCGCGCGTCGTGGTTGCAGGAACGGAGCATTGGGTTCGCTGACCCAGGGGCGACAGCACTCCTGAGGCTGGTCGAATCATGGCGTGCCGTGGGCACCACGACCAGTGGCTGACCCATGCCTTTTTTGTCACGTATCCCTACCCAGACCATAGAAGGCCCCAGATGAATACATGGCTCGATGACGTTTTCTCTGTAAGCAAACCGGTGATCGGGATGTGTCACTTGCCGGCCCTGCCTGGAGACCCCGGTTACGACAAAATCGGAGGTATGGACGCGATTCTGGATCACGCGCGCCGCGAAATCGACGCGCTGCAGGACGGGGGTGTCGACGGCATCCTGATCTCCAATGAGTTCAGCCTCCCGTATCTCACGGCCACCGAGCCAATCACGGCGATCAGCATGGCGCGCATCATCGGGGAACTTCGAGACCAACTTGCGGTGCCCTTCGGCGTGAACGTGCTGTGGGATGCCGAGCGCTCAATCGATCTTGCCGTCGCAACCGGGGCGTCATTTGTGCGCGAAGTATTCACTGGCGTCTATGCCAGTGACTTTGGTATCTGGAATACAAACGTCGGCCGCACTGCGCGACATCGTGCGGCCGTTTCTGGCGAAGACGTCCGGCTGCTTTTCAACATCGTTCCGGAGGCTGCGTCCTACCTGTCAAGCCGGAACCTCGCGGAACTGACCCGCTCGACAGTGTTCAATTGCATTCCGGATGGGCTGTGCGTCTCTGGCCTCACCGCCGGCGCGCAGACCGACACGTCAACCCTGGAAACGGTGAAAAAGAACGCAGCGGACGTACCTGTGATCGTGAACACTGGAGTGCGGCCCGATACTTTGACGGAAAGCATGAAGTTCGCGGACGCCGCGATTGTTGGCACCTTTTTCAAACATGATGGAAAGTTTGAGAACAACGTTGATCCCGCGCGTGTCAAAGAACTCATGAGTGTCGCGCGAGATCTGCGCTGACTGTGTTTTTAGGCATCGACGTCGGTACCTTCGAAAGCAAAGGCGTGCTCGTCGCTTCTGACGGAACGGTGCTTGCTGAGGCACGCAGACGGCACGGTATCGATTCGCCTGAGGTAGGGCACTTCGAGCAAGATCCCGAGAAGGTGTGGTGGGCCGATGTGGTTTCCATTGCGCAGGAGCTCACTGGACGTCCAGAAGCCTCGAATATCTCTGGTGTGGCAGTCAGCGCTATCGGACCTTGCGTTGTGGCGACTGACGAGAACCTTCGACCGCTGCGTCCGGCAATTCTCTATGGAATAGACACGCGTGCATCGCGGCAAATCGATTCGTTGTTGCTGAGCATTGGCGCTGACGAAATCTCCGAACGGTCCGGAAATGCCTTGACTAGCCAGTCGGCTGGGCCGAAAATCGCCTGGTTGAAGGACGAGGAGCCCGAAATATGGGCGCAATCTCGGTGGTTTATGACGAGCCAGTCGTTCCTCGTGGCCAAGCTGACGGGTGAGGTGACGATTGATCACGCGACGGCGGGCTATTTTCATCCCCTGTACGACCTTGCTACCGGGCAATGGAACGTTAGCGGCTGTGAAGATTTTGTCGACGCCGCTCAGCTCCCGAGAATTGGGTGGAGCACTGAAATTGCAGGGCTTGTCACGGCCGCCGCGGCGGCGGAAACAGGAATTCCGTTTGGGACACCGGTGATCATTGGGACTACAGATGCTCCTGCGGAGGCGGTCGGTGCAGGAGTTGTTGCCGACGGCCAACTTATGGCCATGTATGGCTCGAGCGGGTATTTCATCCGTGTTGGGGATCGTCTCCGTGTCGCTCCTCAGTTGTGGTCGGCGCCTTTCGTCTTTGAGAACACATACGTACTCGCATCCGGCACATCCACAGCGGGCACCGCAACCCGTTGGATTGCCGACATGTTTTCGCTCACGGAGGAACAAGACGATCTGACTTTCACGTCGCTCATCGCCCTCGCTGCACAATCAGAACCGGGGTCCCGAGGGGTTCTGGCGCTCCCTCACTTCGCGGGAGAGCGGACTCCGTTTCAGGATTCCACCAGTCGTGCTGTCGTGATCGGTCTTGACCTCCAACACTCTCGGGCAGACGTAGCGCGCGCGCTGCTGGAAGGTGTTGGGCATTCGATAGCGGCAGCGATTCTCGCTTTTAACAGTGCAGACGCCCCAATAACGCGGGTTACTGCGATTGGCGGTGCCACTAAGAACAGATTCATTATTGGCACAGTGTCTACAGTGATCGGGCTTGAGCAGGATGTCGCTGATACCGCCGGAGCTGCCTTCGGCGATGCTTTCCTGGCAGCAATGGGGGTCGGTGCGATACGTGATCCAAGCGAGATATCGGCTTGGGTTCGGGTGCGAGAAACGATAAGACCGGATGAGGCAACCCGTGACGCGCTGGCCTCAGATCACGAGGACTACATGGCGCTGTACGAGGCCCTGGCCCCCCTGCAACGGAAACGGAACAGGAAACATGACGGTCAATGACTGGGGTCGCATCACAAAACTGGTGGCCGATGGTGTCGGGATAAAAACTGGGGATAAGGTCTCCGTTTTCTTCACGGACGCGTCAGCCATGGAGGCCGTGGCCGCGTTGGTGGATGAGTGTTGGCGGCGCGGTGCCCTGCCGCAGGTGGTCGCGACCGATGAGCGCTTTGATGAGAGCGCGCTGCGGTGGGCGCCCACGAACCTGCTAGAACAAGCTCCGCCGTTGGAAGTCGCCGCGATGGAGTGGTGCGATGTTCACGTGTCATTCCGCGTAATGCTGTCGCCGACTGTTGATGCAGATCCCTTACGCATAGCGGCTCTTCGTCACGGCAGAGGGGTCGTCTCGGCCGCACGTTGGCTGGGCACGCGTTGGGCGCTGATACGACTTCCGAGTGCCACGTGGGCGCAGGCGGTCGGGTTGGATACTGCAACCCTGGCAGGTGAGTGGTCATCTTCCTTCGAGGCTGATTGGGTCGACGCCGGCGTGCGCATGACTGCTTTGTGCTCCCGCCTGAACGCCGGGCAACTCGCAGTTATCGAAGATGAATGGGGTCGGCTAGAACTGCCGGTCACCGGCCGTCGCTGGGTCGCCTTTTCCGGCGAAGCAAACTGGCCCGACGGGGAGATCGCGACGGCGCCGCTCGAGCACGGGGTCACGGGGAACATTCGATTCCCCGGTGTTTTTTGGTTTGCAGGTGTTCGGATTCGCGACCTGGAATTGGAGTTTGAGGATGGACTCGTGCGGCGTGGGTCGGCTCAAGAGGGCGAGGCGTTCGTCCGGAAGATACTCGACACAGATTCAGGGTCGCGCCGTGTCGGCGAGCTCGGTATCGGAACGAACGCGGCCCTACAGACCTTGACCGGTGACTTGCTCATAGATGAGAAAATCCTGGGGACCGTCCACATCGCACTGGGGCGGGCGTATCCACAATGTGGTGGAGTAAACGAATCTGCAATCCACTGGGACATCGTCAAAGACCTGCGAGCGGGAGTCGGTTCCGGTGGTTCGATTTCGGTAGACGGCGAATTCCTGGTGCGAGACGGTGTCGTGCAACCAATGTTGAGTGACGCTGCTGTCGCCCAACCCATCAATTGAAAGGCAACAACCGTGTATGCAAACGAACTTGATCGCGCCGCTCCTCTTTCTGAGCGGCCACTTAAGTGGCGCGAGACAAAGACACCTACACCGGCACTGGGGCAGCTCCTGCTGCAGGTCGCCGGGTGCGGTGTGTGCCGTTCCAACATTCATTTAATTGAGGGAGACTGGCTCGATGGCGGAGTTCCCTCCATAAGTCCAATCGTTCCCGGTCACGAGGTGACGGGGACCGTGGTCTCCATCGGCAGTGGTGTCGAAGGCTTCGCTATCGGCGATTCGGTGGGCGTTCAACCTCTCTGGTGGACCTGCGAGGAGTGCGAATTCTGCATAAGCGGGCGCGAGCAGCTTTGCCACCGTCGCTTGATTACGGGGGAGCACGTGAACGGAGGCTTTGGCGAGTACATGATTTCCAATGCCGCTCATACCTATCACGTCCCCGACAACTTGGACCTTGTGGACGCGGCGCCGTTGTTCTGTCCGGGCATCACAGGTTACGGCGCAGTGAGCAAACTCGATGTGGGCCCTGGGCACCGTGTCGGCGTTTTTGGCTTAGGCGGCGTCGGCCACCTCGCGATGCAGTTCGCACTTTTGACTGGCGCCCATGTTGTCGCCGTCGCGCGAAGTGCAGACCACCGTGATGTGGCTCTCGAACTTGGCGCTCATGAGGTCGTTGACGCATCTACGACGGACCCGTCGATCGCCCTTGAAGATTCACTGGACGCGGTGCTCACCTTCGCTCCGTCCGACATCGTTACCGCGCAAGCGCTGCGATCGTTGAAGTGGGGGGGGACTTTGGTATCGGGTGTCCCGCTCAGCATCCCGTCGTTTCACTTTAATAAGGGTCAGATAATCAAGGCATCGATTTTGGGTTCGCGCGCCGACATGAGGGAAGTCCTCCGGCTCGCCTCTGAAGGGAAAGTGCGTACCGTTGTCGACCGTTTTCCCCTTGCGGATGCGGCAATTGCATTGGATCTTCTGGCGCAAGGGAAATTGAGGTCCCGCGCAGTTCTTGAAGGCACTCAATGAACCGTTCCAGGTATCTAATCCACATCGGACGCCTACTGGGTAAGGCCGTCAGGGGCCTCAGCGGCTTGATTTCGGGGGATCACCGCGGGGAATGGAGTGGCCGCGGTCGAGACAGGAACCCGCAACAGCCCTAGCGCCAACACTGCAATCCAAGGGTTGTAGGAGGACGGCCCTCAGGCCTGAGAAAGGCCAAGTGGAGCAGAGACCGAAACCCTGGCCGATACTGAGTTGCAGCGGGTTACCAGCACCGTTTGCTGTGAGGGGTCCTGGTAACTCAAGTGTTTGGATTACTGCAACCCCCGGCAACCAGTTATGCCTCGAATGGTGCAGAAAAGGGCCTTGTCAAGCGACT
>Ga0306872_100296_pt1 | contig 20496 bp, 12 predicted proteins | sample AntRauMeHopE1498_FD_190455 | JGI IMG/M metagenome (GOLD analysis project Ga0306872, IMG submission 190455) | Saline lake microbial communities from Rauer Islands, Antarctica - Metagenome Hop E1 #498 (v2) (version 2) | ecosystem: Environmental > Aquatic > Non-marine Saline and Alkaline > Saline ...
GATCGGTGAGCGGTCTGGTGTTGAAAAGCCCGAGGATCTTCTGACGGTCGTGCAACGATCTGCGGAAGACCTTGGCCCCCGGATCAAGGCCGGTGGCGACGTGAAGCAGATCATCCGCGAGATGGCGGGCGACCAGTCCGACGCATTTCTCACCCGGGCGCGCGAAATCGGGATGGAGCTTTACCCTGATCGGTTCCAGCAGGCACAGCGCCCGCAAGCGACATCAGAGCAAGGACGGCGCGGCATCGGCGAAAACATTGCCCTTGGCGCGCAGCAACACCCAAGGGGCTTTATTTCCGGCGTAGGCCGCATCGTGCAGACCATGGGGTTCGACGGGGCCGGAAATGCACTGGTCGAATTCGCCGAGGACACCCTCGGCCAGTCGGAAGAGGAGAAGGCCCGCAGCGCGGCGATTGCCGAAACCAGCACGATCCCGCAGGAAATCGTAGACGGCTTTTGGCAGGCAGGCCCCGGAATGCTTGTGGATATTGCCATGTCTGTGGCTGGCGCAAAGGCTGGCGCATCGCTTGGGGCCTTGGCTGGCCCTGCTGGCGCGGTGGTAGGTGGTGTTGTCGGCGGCATATCTGGCGCTGCAGTCAGCATCTTCCCGCAGATGATGGCATCGGCATGGGACACAGCCGAAAGAAACGGCTGGGACACCGAAGACCCGGAGGTGCAGGAACGCATCGTTGGAACGGCGATCGGCACCAGCGTCATCCAGACTGTGCCGACATTCTTTTTCGCCAAAGCGCTTGTCGGCCCGATCAACGTGGCGGCCCAAGGTGCAGCAAAAAGCGTACTGCGGCGTGCGGGGGCGGTCGCGGCAAAGGGCGCGGTCCTTGAAGGCACCGCAGAAGCGCTTGCCTTGCTTGGCGAGCAGGTCATGTTCGACCGCGACATCCAGAAATCTATGGAGGCTGACGACTGGCGCGCTGTCGGGCCGATCCTGATCGAGCAGTATGGCCGTCAGGCCGTTGTTGCCTTTGGTATCGGCGCGCTGATGGGTGGCTCTATCGGCAGCGTGACAGGCGGCGTCGAGCAAACCCGCGCGAACCGGCAGGTCGCAGCCGATCAGGATACGATCCCCGAGGCCTTGGAGCCGATCTGGCAGGAAGCAAGCGAGCTTGAGCCCGGCTCGCTTCCCGGCGCTTCCCCGCGCGATCACAGCGCCTTCCTGCGCGGCGTGATCAACGAGCTGAACGGGACAGAAGCGCGCCTGCGCGGCCCCGATGGCGAGTATGACGCGCAAGGCCGCACCGCTCAGCAGCAGCGCGCCTATGACCAAGGCTCGACCTGGGCGAAAGAGCAGGCCGCTGAATGGGCCGATGGCATCAGGACGAAGGCGGAACGCGAAGCAGCAGAAGCCGCAGCAGCCCAACAATCAGGTGCGCCCGCGCCCGGCGACATTGCAGGGCAGGCCCCGCAGGCCGTCCCGCCCGCCAATCCATTGGCCCGTCCCCCGCCTGCACCGGGATCACTGTCTCATGCGGCTCAGGAGGGCGCACGCAGAAGCGGCGCACCCGTGCCGCAACCCAATGCCGGGCCGGTGGTTCCCCTCCCGCCAGAGCCCGGTATGCCCGGCGGTGAACCCGCCCCACCTGCCGCTGCGCCGCAAGCAAGGATTCCGCAAGCAGGGACCGTGGGCGGCACTGCCGGGCAACTTGTCACGGTCCAGCTTCCGGGCATGCCACCGCTTGCAGGCGAAATCGTCGGCGAGAGCGATTCCAGCATTCAGATCATGGATATGGAATCGGGCGAGGTTTATGACTATCCGCGCGCCGACATCGCGAGCGGTGAGGTTCAGGTCACGCCGGTTTCCGATGGCGGCCCGGATATGGATGCACAATCCGAAACCCTGCCGCCGATGGACGAGCAGTCGACCGAGTATGAAGATGCCATAGCCGAGTTCGCGCAGATCGCAGGGAACCTGTCGAGCGTCGATCAAGCCACGAACACGCTTTCCGAAGTCGTCTCGGTTGCTGAACAGTTTGGCGAGGGCCGCGACCTTCGCGCGATCCGCGAGCAGATCGAGGCATACATCGCGACGGAGGAAGCCAGTAGCCAACCGGATCAGCAGCAAGGACCGACCCCTGGACCCGTCGAGGATACCATTGCGCGGCCCGATGGATCACCGTTCAAGAGCGCAGGCGCGCTGCGCCTGAAAATCGCGCGTGACGGCATGGATGCTGACGCCTACGACATCGTGGAGCGCGATGGCGGGTTCGTCGCCCAGCCCAAGGCACAAGGAGGCACGGATGCTACCGATGTGGATGGGCTATCGGACGGCAATCAAGATAATGCGCCAAGAGGGGCTTCTGACCAAGAAGCAGGCCAAGAGCCTGCGACGCCTTCTCAGCCGTCAGGACAAGATCAGCAGCGACCACCCGCTATCCCCGCAGATACGGGACTTGTGGCTGATGCAGTTGATGCCGGGGAACCTGTACCTGCACTGACTGGTGAGCAGCAGAATGAGCCGCAGGGTGTCGCAAGGTCGCGCTTGGACAGTGCCATCCAGTCCGGCATCGTTGAGCACACGACACAAAAGGGCAAGACCCTGACCGGCTATGTCGTGAAAGGCATGACGCAGGCCGAAGTGAGCAATATCGACCCCTACACCTTCAAGAAACCCGCGGCTGATGGTTCGCCGGGATGGTTTGTGCGCGCAGACCGGGCCAAGAATTACATGGTTGCCGCGCCCGCGCCCGCCCGTGACGGAGATAAACCGATTACCTCCGTCACAGCGGAGCCAACACCCCCAGCCGCCGTGAGGGACGAAGCACCTGCGCGTGCCGAGGAAGTAAGCGGATCGGAGGATTTCACCGAGGCTATGACCCGCAGGGGTGGCGAAAAGGCAGTGCGGATGCCAGATGGCACAGTTTACATCCTGACCGACATCGGAAGTTCTGCGACGAATGTGTTCTGGGGCACCATCGTTCGCAAGGATGGAGTGATCCTTCGCGTTTTGGGTGAGGCATCACAAAAGCTATCGCGCCCGGATGCCTTGGCGCTTGCGCTTGCGGATGCGTTCCCAAGCAGGGGCGCCGCGCCAACCAGCGCCGAGTTTGAGGCGGCAGCCGCCGAAACCGATCCCAACCCGACCCCGGCGCAAGCCGAGGCCGAGAATTACCGCACCGGCAAGATCGACTGGCGCGGCCTGAAACTGTCGATCGAGAACCGCAAGGGAACCGAGCGCAGCGGCACTGACGGCGACGGCAATGCTTGGTCTGTCACCATGCCCGCGCACTATGGGCGCATCCTGGGGACCAAGGGTGCTGACGGCGATCACGTCGATTTCTACATGGGCGAGGACTCGGGCAGCAGCGACCGCGTGTTCGTTATCGACCAGAAGGATGCGGAGACCGGCGCGTTCGATGAGCACAAGGTCATGCTTGGCTTCGCGAACCAGCAGGCGGCCCGCCAAGCCTACTTGGCCGCATTCAATGACGGCAAAGGCGCGGCGCGGTGGGGCGGCGTGACGCCTATGAGCGTGGCCGATCTGGGCCAGATCATCAATGATCCGGCGCGATGGTCAGGGCCCATGAAGATGGCCGCGGTGCCTGAGCCGACCGCACCGGCCACGCCTGCACCTGACACAGCCCCTTTCGCCGCCGCAGGCATGATGCCCGGAACTGGTGTTGGTAACGAGAACACCATGTTTGGCATTCAGTCGGATCGTGGCGGGTTCTCTTCATTCAAGGTTCGCGCTGTTCGAGACGACACTGGAAAGTGGCAATGGGTGGCCACACTCGACTTTCGCACCGGGAAAGGAATAACGCCCCCGCCATCAAAACGGCTGGGGCGGTTCGACACCCAAAATCAGGCCATCAGCGCCCTGAAAGAGGCGGGCATGATTGTCGCGTCCGCCCCGGCCGCGCCCGTCGCCGAGCCTGCCATGCCATCCGGCTACACGCTGGGCAGCGTTATAAAGATGGGCGACAAAGAGGCCGCCCGCGTTCCAGGTGATCCCGAGGCCGCTGGTGGAGATTGGGGGAAGGGCGACTTCCGCGCCATCGTCACGCGCCAAAGCCCGTATTCGGCGGTTGGTGGCTACGGCAAGACACGGGCCGAAGCGATTGCAAGGGCCTTGGCTCGTGCGCAGAAGGCACAGAGGCCGACGCCAGATCGTGCCCGCCCGCGCATTGGCAGCGAAGAATACACGCTGATCGACGCAATGAATGACCTGATCGACTTCAGCGCGGAGCAGGCCGCAAACGGAATGGTGGCCGACTCGCGGCTGGCGTCTCGGATTGAGGGCCAGAAGGCGCTCATCAAGCGCATGGAGGGTGAGGCAGATGCACTGGCCGCAGCGTCCGCGCCAGCCGCCGCGCCACAAGCTGGGCCGCGCGTCGTAGTGAACCAAATCGGCCGGGATGGATTGACCGATGCTGAGCGCACATCAGGAAAGCCCCCGCTTGATCTGGTCACGGTCAAGGATGTCTATGGCGACAGTCACCGCGTCAGCCAATCAGCAATCGACAACCCCGAAAAAAAGATGTTGCGCAGGTTCAATGCTCAAGGCGAGCCCATTGATGGCAACCTTCTGGCAAAGGAAAACATCGACACGGATGGCTCTGGTGTTTCTGCGACATTCGCGGAAAGCCCGGTCATAGGAGGCGGTCGAGGCGCAGATCAAGCCATGGCGACGGCAGCCGCGGTCAAGGCTGCGATCAGGAAGCGCGGTCAGAAGATCGAGGACTTCGAAATCCGCGAGATAAATGGCGGGTTCATTGGCGTTCGCAAGCCGACCGAGACCGGACAGGCCACACCATCATCACCCAACGGCGACATTAATTTCATCATCGCGCGCGTTCGCAAAAGCCTGCCGGATTTCGAAAGTTCGGACGTGCCGCATGTTGTCGGTATGGGGCGGCTTGGCGAGTTCCTGATCGCGCTCGGGAGTAAACGCCTTGCGTTACTGTCGGGCAGCGCGCGCACCTTGGATATCGGCAACAACATGATTGCCGGGCCGGAGCCCATTGTTGCCCTGATCCGCGAAAAACTGAACGACGCAATGGCCGAAATGGCGATGCAGGCGTATGACGCTGGCGTGGCCAAGGCCGAGGCGGCACAGGCCGCCCCGCAACCGGTCGCCGCCCCCAAGCCTGCCACCGCCCCAGCCAAGGGCCTGAAAGGCTTGTCTGACGCGGAGAACGCGGAGCTTGCAGCGCTTGAGGCCGAGTTCAGCACCAAGATCAAAGGTCAGATCAACACCGGCCTTGATCCCGAAATGGTTGGCCTGGCGTTCAAGATCGGCAGTCTCTATGTGCGCGCCGGGCGGCGTCGATTCCGCCAGTTGGTCGATGCCATGATGGAACGCATGGGTTTGAGCCTTGAGCAGGCGCAGCCCTATGCGCGCAATGCCTACAACCAGATCCGTGACGATATGGAATTAGAAGGCGATAACATCAAGGGGATGGATTCATCCTCTGAGGTTCTGGCCGAAATCAGAAAGATGCGTGACGAGTTTCAACCGGCCTCGCCCGAAGTCGAAGAAAGTGGTATGGTCAGTTCTGATCAACCCACGGAGGCACCCGATGATCAACGAAGTGAAGCAGGCGTTTCTGGAGCAGTCACCGCAGAAAGCGCGCGAAATCCAGCGCCGAGGGAAGGGCAAGCTGGACGAGCACGTCTCGGAAGTGGTGAGCCGGGCGTCAGCGAACCTGGGAATCGAGGAGATCGAGAACGATCCAGCGCTCGAAGTGATGATGCGGGAGATCGCGCAGAAAGACGCGCTGGACGAACTGATGAACAACTAGGCCCGCGCGACCACATTATTGAGGCGGGCGGGCTGACGCTCGCCCGTGGCGAAAAGACCCGTGCCCGTGAAAGCATCGCCGCGTTGCGCGTTTTGCGGACGATCCAGTCCGAGGGGCGAACAGCCACCGCTGACGAGCGCGCAGCCTTGGCCAAGTATGGTGGCGCCGGAACGCTGGCGGGCACCCTGCCCCGGTCTGACGGTTCGATCAAGTTTGCCGACCTTGCATCTGAAATTGACACACTGCTGAGCGCTGAGGAAAAGGCCACTCTTTCCCGCACCAGCCAGTATGCGTTCTTCACCGCCGAAAGTGCGTTGCGGGGAATGTGGGGGCTTGCGCGGCAGCTTGGCTTCGATGGCGGGCGCGCCTATGAGCCGGGCATGGGCGTGGGCGGATTCGCAGGCACCATTCCCGGCGACGTGCGCGAGCAGACCCGTTATCAGGGCCTGGAGCTTGACCTTGTGACGGCCCAGATCGCCAAGGCACTGTATCCCCGCCAGACCATCCACCAAGGCGATTTCATCAAGACGCCACTTGCCCAGAACCATTATGATTTGGTGATCGGCAACCCGCCGTTCTCTGGAACGAAAATTCAGGCCGACCCTGCTTATCCGCAGGGGTTTATGATTCACGACTATTTCTTTGCCAAGTCGATCGACGCCGTGCGCCCTGGTGGCTTGCTGATGTTCATTTCATCGGCGGGCACGATGAACAAGAGCGACAGCACGGCCCGTGACTATCTTGCGGACAGGGCCGATCTTGTCGGCGCAATTCGCCTGCCAAACACCGCGTTCAAGGAGAACGGCACAGAGGTAACGACCGACATTATCGTTCTGCGCAAGAGAATGGAGGGCGAAACCGAGGCAAACCCGACATGGCGGCAATCTCGGATGTCCGACCTGCCCGATGACAAAGGCGGCACAGGCCAAGCCTTCGTAAACCGGTATTTCCTTGAAAACCCCGACATGATCTTGGGTGAGCAGGGACTCTACGACACATTGGTGGCAGGCGCGCGCGTAGGCGTTCGCCCGAAGCCAGGTGCAGACCTGCGAGCCGATCTTGCCCGTGCAGCACAGGCTTTCCCGCGCGACATCATGTCAGAGGCCACACCCGCAGCGGAGCTGGGCGCAGTTGACGCCGCGTCGCCGGAAACCAAGCGGGGCGGGTTCTACATCAAGGATGGCGTCCTTCACCAGTTCGACGGTTCGGCGGGTATCGAAATCAGCGCAAGATCAAAGGCCAATCCGAAGGGAATGGCCAGTTCCGACCTCGAGCGGATCGCGGCCCTTGTGCCGGTCAAGATGGCGCTGCGCGATGTCTACGCCGCAGACCTGGACGGAAAGGACGCAGCGCCCGCGCGCAAGGCGCTGAATGATGCCTATGATGCCTTCGTCGCAAAATTCGGCCTGATCAACAAGGAAATCAAGACGGAGCGCCGGCCAAGCCGCGTGCAGCTTGAAACTGCCCGCCAGCGCGCTTCTGAGGATGCCCGTTCCCGTGGTGAGACTTTCGATATCGGCAGCTTTGATGCGGGGCCCTTGATCGAATCTGGCGCAAAAATGGCCGAGGTGGCCCGTGCGCGCGCAGAAGCAATGGACAAAGACGGATATCGCGAAGGGGATTTCAACCCGGCAACGGTTCCCGATATCGAAATCATCAAGCGCCCGAACATTGACTCTTTCATCGGGAACCAAGACCGCTTGGGCGATCAGGAAGGCTATCGCCTGCGCGCCATTGAGAAGTTCAATCAAAAAACCGGCACCGCCACAAAGGGCAATGTGTTCACCGAGGGCGCTGTTCGCAGAACCAAGAAGCCGCAGATCAACTCGCCCGAGGACGCGCTTCTCTACACGCTTGCCGAGCGCGGCCGGATCGACATTGCGGCGATCGCAAAGCTGGCAGGCACGAGCGAGGACTCGGTGCTTTCGGACCTTTCCGGCAAGGTTTTCCGAAACCCGAACACAGGACAATACGAGACGCGCGCAAAATACCTGTCGGGCAACGTGCGCCAGAAACTGCGCGAGGCCGAGACGGCAGCGAAGAATGACCCCAGCTATGCTGGCAACGTGCGCGATCTTTTGGAAGTGCAGCCCGAGCCGATCCCGGCAGGGGAAATCCGCGTGCCGGTTGGCGCGCATTGGTTCGATCCGGTGATCTATGGCCAGTATGCCAGATCAAAGGGCTTGCAGCTCACAGCCACCTTCAAACGATCCTTGGGCATCTGGACCGTCGATGGCGACACAGGTTCGGCCGCTGCCCGCAACGATTGGGGAACCGAAGACGTGCCGTTTGCGGACCTGATGCGCCTGGTGATGAACAACAAGACCATTCAGGTAAAGCGCACCCACAAAAACCCGGATGGTAGCACCGAGTCCCATCTGGACGAGGAAGCCACCCAAGCCGCACAGGACAAGGCTCAAGAAATCAGATCGGACTTTGCAGAATGGTTTTGGTCCGACGAGGCACGCGCAGGGCAGATGGAAACGCTCTACAACGAGACTTTCAACGCCGAGGTGACGCCAAAGTTTGACGGAGCCTATCTCACCACGCCTGGCGTGAATTCAGGTTGGTCTTGGCGGCCCCATCAAACGGGGGTGATCGCGCGAATTTTGCAGACCGGCAACACTTACATGGCTCATACGGTAGGGGCAGGGAAAACCTCTGCCATGATCGGGGCCGGGATGGAAGCGCGCCGCCTCGGGCTGGCTCGCAAGCCGATGTATGTCGTTCCGAACCACATGCTCAATCAGTTTTCCAAGGAGTTCTTCGAGCAATACCCACTGGCAAACGTCGCGATCGCCGACGAGAGCAGGTTTCACACCTCGCGCCGCAAGGAGTTTGTCGCGGACATTGCGATGAACGACTATGACGCCGTGGTGATCACGCATTCGGCCTTTGAGCTTATCCCGCCGAGCGATGACGCTGTGGGGCTTGCGGTAGCAGACATGCTGAAAGACGTGCGCGAGGTCTATGACAGCACAGGTTCTGGGGATCGCGGGATCGACCAAGCGCTTCTGGGTTCAATCAAGTCGATCGCGGGGTCTCTTGGCGTGAACGTCAAGGATGTCGAAGGCGCGAAGATGAATACGCGCAAGAAGATCGAACAGCTCTTGGAGGCCGCAGAGCAGAAAATCCAACGCCAAACGTCATCTGCCAACAAAGACCAAGTGTTCAGCTTTGATGAAATAGGCGTGGACATGCTGTTCATGGATGAGGCGCACTTGTTCCGCAAGTTGTCCTTCGCCACCCAGAATGGGGACATCAAGGGGATTGACCCCAACGGAAGCGCGGCCTCGATGGACCTGTTCATCAAGACGCGCGTGGTTGACCGGGCCAACCCCGGGCGTGGCCTTATCCTCGCGTCGGGCACGCCGATCACCAACACCATGGCCGAACTGTTTTCGCTCTCGCGCTATATCCAGCCCGGAGCGCTTGAAGATCGCGGGATTTCTTCATTCGACGCATGGGCGGCGACCTTTGGCATGTCCAAAACCGAGTTGGAGCAAGATCCGTCTGGTGGCTACAAGCAGGTCACGCGCTTTTCGAGCTTTGTGAACACGCCGGAACTTTCGCTGATGGTGCGTCAGGTGATGGACATCATTTCCGGCCCCGATCTGGATCAGTATGTGACGCGCCCGAAGCTCAAGGGCGGGCAGCGAAATCTTGCGGTCGTGCCACCGTCGCCCGAGGTCAAGGAGTTCCAACAGGGCTTGGCCGCCCGTATGAGCGCTATCTCAAAGCGCAAGGGTCCGGTCCAAAAAGGTGACGATATCCTTCTGAGCGTCATCAACGATGGCCGACTGGCGGCGATTGACATGCGCCTTGTGAACCCCGCCTCGACTGGCGAAGGTTCAAAGCTGGAGCTTGCGATCCAGAACATCTACCGGAAATGGAAAGACGGCGGGAACGCGGCCTTGCATGACGTGAAGAAGGAAGGTGGATATACCGATAAGCCGACCATGCGCGGCCCCAGCACGCAAATCGTGTTTTCCACGCTGGGCGTCAACCCGTCCAAACACAATCCCGGCTTTTCCGTCCACCGGTTCATTCGCAGTGAATTGCTGCGCATGGGCGTGCCCGCCGACGACATTGTTCTGGCGGAAGACCTGAACAGCCACGGCAAGCGTCAGCGCGCCTTCAATGACATGAACGATGGCAAGAAGCGCATCCTCATCGGATCGAAAACCCTTTTCACGGGCGTCAACGCGCAGAAGCGCATCGCTGCGATCCACAACCTTGATCCGCTTTGGTATCCGGCAGACGACGAGCAGCGCAATGGCCGCGGCATCCGGCAAGGCAACATGAATCCCGAAATCGAGATTTTCGACTATTCGACCAAGGGAACCTATGACGCGACAATGTGGCAGATGATGGGGCGCAAGGCGTCCTTCATCGAGGCGTTCTACAGGGGCGACCCCATCGTTCGCGAAATGGAGGATCTGGGTGAGGCCAGCCAGTTCGAACAAGCCAAGGCAATGACGACCGCCGACCCGCGTGTTCAGGTTCTCACGGACATGAAGGCAGAGCGGGACACCCTGAGCCGCAGGAAGAATTCCGCAGAGGCGCAGCGCCGCAGGCTTGATCAGCAGGAACGCAACGCGCAGCGCGCCGCCGAAACCCAAGAGGCAGAGCTTGCCATTTGGGACGGCGTGGCGGCGCGCGTGGTCGAGACCAAGGGTGACGCCTTCAAAGCCACTGTGGAAGGGGCAGAACTGGACAGCCGAACAGAGGCTGGCAATGCGCTGATTTCGGCGGCCGACAATCTGTTGCAGGATGCAGAGGGGCCGAGGCGCGCAGATGTTGGCCAGGTTGGCGGCTTCCCGATCCGGCTTGAAGTCAGCAGGGTCTCGCAGACCACATCGTTCGCTATTCCGATCGAAGGCGACAAGGCCATTGATGTTGGCTGGACGATGGACCCTGTTGGCCTGATGCGCCGCCTTGAGAATGCCGTTCAGGCGCTGAAAGATATTCCGACAAAGATGCGTGCCGATATCGAGACATATCGCGAAAAGGCCGACAGCTACAGATCGGCTCGTGATCGCCTGAAAACCTTTGCCGAGCAAGACAAGTTGGACGACCTTTTCGGGCGCATCGACACGCTTGAAGGGGAAATGCTCGCGGACGCAGAAAAAGACAAGGAATCGCGCGTTGATGACGACGCCCCGGATGGTTGGGGGGCTGTAGAAGCCGACGCGCCCATCACGCCTGAGAACCTGCGCGACATCACCAAGGCCGTGAACGCGGAATTGAAGCGCTCTGGCTTGGACAGTAAGGTTTCGGCTGAGGTTGTGCGCGGCCTATCCAATGCAGCCGGCCTGCCGATCCAAGGTCGCTTTCAGGGCCGCAATGCCTTGATCGAGGTGAACCCAGACAGCGCCGATAGCCCTGTGGGCACGCTGCGCCACGAGATTGTCCATGCGCTGCGTGATGCTGGCCTCTGGGGCCAGCCCTATGGCCTGTTCAGCCGAGCCGAATGGCAAGGCATGGTCGCGGCGGCGCGCGCAGACAAGGCACTCATGGCTCGGGTGGAGCGCATCTATCCCGATCTGGGCCAGCGCGCCCAAATGGAAGAAGGGGTGGCCGAGCTTTACCGCATCTGGGCGCGGAACACGGACCAGCGCAGCGGCCTTGACGCGGCGTTCCAGAAGGTCAGGGGCTTCTTTCAGGCGATGGCCAATGCGTTCCGGGGGCAAGGCTTCCAGTCGGCGGCAATGACGTTCGACCGCATCGCGTCGGGCGCGGTCGGTGGGCGCGGGCCAAGCGGGCCAGCCGGGCCAGCGCGAGCGACAGACGGTCGTTTCGCATCGAGCGCGGCGAAATACTCGCGCGAACTGCTTGGCGATGGTGGCCGGATCACGGGCGCGAAGGAGCGCAACATTCTTGGCCGGATGCTCACGGATGTGATGGGGGGCAAGAGCGACCGCTACAACATCCTCGCGGTAGTTCCGGGTGAGCCGCTTATTCAGGAGCTTGGGAAAAATCTGCCTTCGGCGCAAAAATACCTTGTGATGAAGCATGCCTTGGCGGCTTTCAGGAACGAGCGCCAGGCCACGGCTGCGGAGCTGATGGACAAGTGGCGCGGCTTCCTGTCTCGCAACGGCAAGGCCAACGATCGCCTGATGGATCTGATGCACGACTCCACGATTGCCGGTATGGACCCCGCAGAGGCGTTCACCGTGCGCCCGAAAATGAACCGGGAAAGCCGGGCCGATTACCAAGCCTTTGTCGCGTCAAGGCAGGCGATCTATGCCCCGCTGCGTCAGCGGTTCGAGGCCCTGCCCAAGTCTGGGCGGGAAATCTACCGCGAAGTCAGGGACGCCTATACCGAAGTCTCGCAAACCGAGCGCGGGATCATCATTGATAACGTGACCAAGGCGATGGAGCTGAACATCTTGCGGGCGCAGCGGCGTTACGCCGAGGAAATGACACGCATCACAGAAGAAGGGCTGACCGGCGCCGAGAAGGATCAGGCGATCGAGGCCGCGAAGGCGCGTCTTTCCAGCGTGAAAAAGCGCGACGGCTACGGCAAGGCTTCGCGCCTCAAAAGCCTGCGCCTCATGTTCGAGCAAAACGCGGTCGAGGCCCCCTATTTCCCCCTGCTGCGCCACGGCAATTACTACGCCACGGTGAAGAACGAGGCAGGCAAGGTCGTGTCGTTCTCGAAATTCGAGAGTGAGGCCGCTCAGAAGGCGGCATCGCGCATTCTGGCCCGCGACTATCCCGGCCACACCATCAAGATCGGCACGCTGTCCACCGATGCGGGACGCGGCGCCGATGTCGATCCGAACTTCGTGGCCGACATTCAGGAACTGATCGGTGATGCGGTCGCGGATGCCAAGCTGATGGACTCGATCTGGCAGCGGTATCTTCAAACCCTTCCCGACTTCTCGATCAGGAAGAACCGCCTCCACCGCGCAGGCACGCCGGGCTATTCCGGTGACGCCTTCCGCAACTATGCCCGGCAGATGTTTCACAGCGCCGAGCAGCTTGCCCGCCTGAAATATGGGCAAGACATGCAGTTGGCGCTTGAGGATACGCGCCGCGAGGCTGATGTGGCGAGCGACCCCAACCGCGCCGTTCTGGTCGTCAACGAAATGGACAAGCGCCACCAGTGGGTGATGAACCCGCAGACAAGCGCTTGGTCCAGTTGGGCAACCAGCGCCGCGTTCGTCTATTATCTGGGCTTTACCCCGGCCGCCGCGCTCGTGAACATCTCGCAATCCATCGTGGTCGGCATGCCGGTGCTGGCGGCGGCGTTCCCGAAGGGCACCATTGCCGGGGCCGGGCGGCACCTGACGCGCGCGCTGCGCGAATTCGGCCAAGGCAAGGGCCGACTGGTGAAGTCGAGCAGCCTGAAGGACAACGAGCGCGCGGCATTGCAGCGGGCCCTTGATGCAGGCGTGACCGACAAGAGCCAGGCGCACGACATATCCGGCATCATGGAGAGCGGCGTCGAGTATTCGGACGTGCGGGCGCGCGTCATGCGCGTGATCTCGTGGATGTTCCACCATGCCGAACGCATGAACCGGGAAATCACCTTTGTCGCGGCGTTCCGCATGGGCAAGGAAAACGGCCTGAACGACGAACAGGCCTATACCACAGCGGCAAGGCTGACGTGGAAGTCGCACTTCAACTATGAGAGCGACAGCCGCCCGCGCGTGCAGTTCAATGACGTTTTCAAGGTGGCCTTGGTCTTCCGGAACTATCAGTTGAACATGCTGTTCCGCCTTTTCCGCGATAGTCATCAAGCATTTAAGGGGGCGACGCCGGAGGACAGGAACGAAGCTCGCGCGCAGCTCATCGGCATTACCGGCATGATGATGATGATGGCCGGCGTGAGCGGAACCTGGGGCTACGCGCTGTTGATGGTGCTGATGGGCCTCTTTGCCGAGGGCGGGGCGGAAGAGATCGAGGAAGAGATCAAGGAGGCGTTGGTCAACACCTTGGGAACCGACATGGCCGGGATGGTGCTGAAAGGCGTGCCGGGGCACCTGACCGGAGTCAACCTTTCCAGCCGAATGGGCATGCCCGAGCTTTGGTTCCGGCGTCCACAGCGGCAAGAGGAAGGCCAGGCCCTGTATATCCACTGGCTTTCGCAGCTTGTCGGAGCGGTCCCGGCGATCGGGGCCAGCGTGTTCCGCGGCGTCGATATGGCGATGGATGGCGAAATCAGGCGCGGCATTGAAACTGCATCGCCCAAGGCCATCCGCGATCTGTCGCGCGGTCATCGCTATTACACAGACGGTGTGACGACGATGGGAGGCAATCTGATTGTCGAAGATGTAGCGGCTGGCGAGGCTCTTATTCAGGCGCTTGGGTTCACCCCGGCGCGCGTTGCCGAGCAGTATCAGACCAACACAGCCATGGTGAACGAGGAGCGCCGCCTTCGCGAAAGGCGCACGTCGATCCAGCGCGATATCGTTGAGGAACTCCGCAGCGGTGGCCCTGTGTCGGCAAAATCCAAGCGCGCGCTGGACGAATGGAACGCGGAATATCCATCATATCCGATCACGCGGCAAACGATCCAGCAGTCCTTCCGTTCTCAGGCGCGCGGCGAGTTGCAGACGGTCGACGGGGTGAGGATCAATCAGCGGCTTGACCAGGTTATTCGCGATGGGCGTGCGCCGAGCATCTACCAGTAGTTATATGCGCTATCCTGGACACTACATCTTGTGTTAATGTGCTGCAAAATGCGAAGCGAGACGGGCTGATATGAGCGGAGACAGTGATATGAAAGAGCTTTGGGACGCACTGATTGTGTTCAGCGGGGCGGCCGCGCTCTGGATCGGCGGCGAAGTCGGCCGTGTTATTGTTGCCGGTGGTGCGGGCGCGCTGGTGCGGTGGTGGGCGTCAGAAAAGCGCACGCTTGGGGCAGGCGTTGTGCAGACGATCACAGGCGCAGTAGTCGCCAAATTCTTGTGGCCGCTGGTCTTTGCCATCACGCAATTTGTCTTGCCTTCGCTTGAGCGTGAGCCTGACACGATTGCCGCCTGTGCCTTCGTCGCGGGCATGATGGGCATTTCCGCCGCCAAAATCATCGTGGCGATCGTCGAGAAATTTGGCGCAAGCCAGCGCCCCCCTTCAAATGGAGATTCTGACCGTGGCCAACCTTGATCGCGACAAGCTATCGAAACCGCGCGGGCCCTTGGTGAAAGTGCTTCAGGAGGAAAGACGGGCATGGTTTTGGGCCTGCCTCATTTGCGCGCTGGTGCTGGCGCTGCAAGGAATGGTCGGATGAAAACGGCTGATGTCCAAGCCCTTCTGGCGGATGCCGGATATTACAAGGGCCGCCTTGATGGCGTTCTCGGGCCGCAAACACTGCGCGCGGTCCAGATTGTCAGCCGCAACGGCAGCTTCGACTGGCGGGCGTGGCCGGATGCGCGGCAAGCCGTGGCCGCGGGTCAGGTCATTCTGGGCGCCCAAGGCTTTGAGCCTGGCGCGATCGACGGCCTGCCAGGGCATAACACGGCGGAAGCCCTGCGTGCATGGCGCTATGCCCAAGCCAATGGCGGCCAGCGCGAGTTCATTGATCGACCTGCGCGCGGTCCTGAGCCAGCACAAGCCCATGTCTGGCCCCGGCACGATGAGATCGAATATCGGTTTGGTAAGGCGGGCGGCCGCGAGACGACGGCAGGGACATGCCAACTGCCCTTTGCATTCCCGCTCGCGTGGAATCTGTCGGCATCGGTGCGCGAGTTTTCCTGTCACCGGCTGGTGGCCGCCCCCTTCACGCGGATCTTCGCCGAAGCCGCGCGCCACTATGGCGAGGCTGAGTATCGCCGCCTGCGCCTCGATCTGTTCGGGGGCTGCTTCAACAACCGAAACATGCGTGGCGGGACCAAGAAATCGACGCATGCCTATGGCGTGGCGATCGACCTTGACCCTGAGCGCAATCAGCTTCGATGGGGCCGCGCCCGGGCGGCCTTTGCGCGGCCGGAATATGAGCCGTTCTGGGCCATTGTCGAAGCCGAGGCGATGATCAGCCTTGGCCGCGTCGCAAATATGGACTGGATGCACTTTCAGGCGGTGCGCCTGTGATCTGGGCTGGGCTGGCATTCCTGCGGCGCGTGCCGGAATGGGTGTGGCCTGTCCTCGCTGGGGCTCTGCTATTAGGATCAGTATGGCTGGCGACAGTGCAGCGGGACGCCGCGCGAGCCGAGCGCGACGAGTGGAAAGCGAAGCACGCCATTGTCACCGCGCGCCTCGATCAGGTCGAGGAATCGGACAGGGTGCATCGTGGCCACCTTGCGCGCGTCGAGGCCGAGGCCGCGCGCTGGCGGCAGATCGCGGAAGACCTGGAAGCCATGGAGGGTGCCGATGCGCCGCTATCCCCTTATCTTCGCTCTGTGCTTGACCGCGTGCGGTGACGATCCGAGCGTGGTGCTGGCCCCGCCCTTTGTGCCTGCCGATCTTCTGAGCCCTGTTGAGGTGCGATGCGCGCCCGGCGACACTGCGTCAGCGCTTGGTCGTTGTGCCATTGCCCTGCGCGCGGGGCTGAACGAGGCAAACTTGCGCATCGGGGCTGTGGGCCAGATCATTCAGCCCGCGATGTAGGCCCCGCCCCTTGTCGCACGAAGGCCGTCCATGATTAACGCATGGAGTTCCGCACGCACCTCCGCCTCAAGGTGCCCTGTGTTGTTTCGAACGAACAACCATCCCGATATCCAGTTGGCCCAATCGCCAGGATACCGCTCGCCCTGCGACGGCAGTTCCGGCTTGGGAAACGGGCAGTCGGTGTAGGGCCGCCCGGCGCGGGCGACATCTTGGCCTTGCAGATATGGCGGAAGACTCACTCTTGGTCCTCCTGCCGGGCGGCATTTCCTTTGTCCATTTTGCTGCACCTCTTGCATCACATTCAGAGGCCGATCTTAGGATTTTTCCCTTTGTTTGCAAGATATTTGCCAAAGGTTTGACTTACCCTCTCTCCGCCAAGTTTTCGACACAAAGCGCATAATAAACAATAGCTTACCTTAATTTCTGCCGCGATTTTCAGAATTTTGCTGCACAATCCAATCCTTCTTGCTGCACATTTTCCATATTGCCCGCTGCGCCTTTCCAATCCATGATCCACCCATGAAATTCGTGAACCGGAACGGCAATCTTCATCTGCGCAAGCGCGTGCCCAAGCGGTTCGAGGACATCGAGCCGCGCGAATACGTCTGGCTGAGCCTGCACACCGATCTTGAGGACGTGGCCCGGCGCAAAGCGAATGCGGTCTGGGATGAAATGCTTGAGGCCTGGGAAGCCAAGCTGCACGGCGACACCGAAGATTATGACCAACGCATTGCCGCGGCGAGGCACCTCGCAGGCATTCGGGGCTTTCGCTATCTTCCGGCCGCCCAAGTGGCCCGCCTGCCCGCCACGGAATTCTATGCCCGCGCGCTCGCGACCATTCGCAAGGATGGCTCGATGGACTTGAAGGAGGCCGAGGCGCTGTTGGGCGGGATTCCAAAGCCGAACATGACGATCGAGCAGGCCCTCAAGGAGTTCTGGAAGCTCGCCGACGACAGGACAATGGGCAAGAGCGAAGACCAAATCCGGCGCTGGCGCGCGCCGCGGATGCGCGCGATTGCCAACATCGTCAGCGTGATCGGCGACAAGATCATCAGCGAGATCACCTCCGACGACATGCTCGATTTTCGTCAGTGGTGGATGGACCGGATCAGAAATGAAGGCGTGACAGCGAACAGCGCCAACAAGGACTTGATCCACATCGCGAACGTCCTGCGCACCGTGAACAAGATGAAGCGGCTGGGCCTCAACCTTCCACTGTCAGACCTGAGCATCAAGGAGGGCGAGAAGAAGACGCGCCCGGCCTTCTCGACGGCATGGATAACCGCCAAGCTGCTCGCACCGGGCGCGCTGGACGGGCTTAACGCCGAGGCGCGGGCGATCCTTCTGGGCATGGTCAACACGGGATACAGGCCCAGCGAGGGGGCGGGCCTGACCGCCGACCAAATCAGGCTGGATCACGCGGTTCCGCACATCAGCATCGAGCCAGTCGGTCGCCAGTTGAAAAGCCAGTATTCCAAGCGCAAGATCCCGCTCTTGGGCGTGAGCCTTGAGGCGTTCAGGGCTCTCCCAGACGGGTTCCCGCGCTATGCAGGCAGTTCGGCGGCTTTGTCAGCGACCGTGAACAAGTTTCTGCGCACGAACGGGCTGCTCGAAACAGACGATCACAGCATGTATTCGCTTCGCCACGCCTTCGAGGATCGCATGCTGGCGGCCGGGATAGATGAACGGGTGCGCCGCGACATTTTTGGGCACCGTCTCAGCCGCGAGCGCTATGGCGCAGGGGCCAGCCTTGAAATGGCGCGCGACCTGCTGGCGCCTATTGCCTTTTGACAGCGCGCGGCGCGGGCTTGGGTTTGACCACGGGGGCCTTGATCGGCTTTCGCTGCACCAGTTCGGAGCCGGGCATCACTGAATCGCGGAAAGCCTTGTCAATCGGCACAGCAAGCGAGATGCGCATCGGTCGCGCGCCTTTGATCCGTGCGTCAATGTCTGTCGCTTCGCGGGGGATGCAGCCGGGCGCGGCGATCAGGGTCAATGTGCGGAAGCTGTTACTTTTCTGCGGAAACGTCATTGGGTGCATATCCTTCTTTTGCGTCCTCTGGTGTCAGTTTGAACCGAGGAAGGAAGTTGTCGGGGATCTTGACCATCATCAGGGTCAGCGGCCGCTGGTATCGCTCGCGACCAAGCTCAACCGCCGCGCGCGGAATAAGCGCAGTGGGGAAATATCGGGTGTCGCCAGGCTTGCCGACGCCATGTATCTCGATCGCCTTGCCGCCTGGCGTGTCGCCCTTGTATGCCACCTCATACCAGCGCGATTCAGACTTGCTCCAAGACACGGCCTGCCCCCCTTGCTTGCTCTGCCGTCTTGATCTGCTCAAGTCTGCGCCGGGCTATTGCGATGGGATCATTGCTGGCGAGCACCTCGGCGTCGGCACAATCCCTGTCGATGCGCTCGAAGATCGACATCAGTTCGGGGTTATCCAGCGCAGCCCCGGCGTAGAGCGTGCGCAGCTTCCGCAGGGTGGCCAGATCAGGAACTCCCATTGCGTGCCTCCTTCGCCTTGGCCTCGCGGCGGTGGACGTTGTAGAAAGCCCCGACCCGTCGAAGCATCTCGAAGACGAAATCCTGTTCGCATTTCATGCAGCACTTCGGGCGGAATGAGTTTGCGGCGAGCAACTTCCCCAAGGCGTCCATGAGGATATGAACCGCGCCGAACTCATCAGCCTGCGCGTCTTGGAATTGCCCCTTGGCCAGCGCGGCTGCGAGCGCGGCAACCTCCTTTGATGCGCCCTCGGCGCGAAGCTGCGCGGAAACCTCAGCGTTGGCCTTAACGTCTTTCATGTTCACAGCAAGGCCTCCTTTAGAAGCAGGCTCATGCGGCGCACTTGTTCATAGCCGGGCGGGCCGCTGTCTCCATCGTAGGCGGCATTGAAGCCGCGCACCCAGCACGTAAGGTGTTCAAGGCCGGGCTGGATTTGCTCAGCCTTTTCACGGCTGATCGTGATCGTGATCGTACTTGGCTTGAAGTTGGGAGGGGTTTCGTGGGTCGTGGTCATCTGCGTCACCTTTCGCTGCACATGCGCGCCATGACTGCCCCGGCGCGCGGTTGTTGGGTGGGGGTCACTCGATCCAGTAAATCGTAGGCTCGGGCTCCAAATCATGCACAACGGCATCGACGCAGCGTTCAAACGCCTCCTTCAACACTTCTTGCCGATCGTGCATGTCGATCTGAAACCGCAGCGCCGCGTCCTGAATGCGGTAGCGCAACAAGAACTGAATCGGCTGCGACTGCATCCCCTGATAGATCGGCGCCAGAATGGTCAGCCGATCAGGAAGGGTCAGACCCCCGCGCGACTGATTGTCCTCGACATAGGTGAACTGCCGCGAGCCATCGCTGAGACGGGTGCTGCTCTTGAACTCCACCTTCTTGGTCGCCTCGAACTTCATCACCATTTCCATGATCGAGGCCGCGTCCGGGTGCATCACGTCCACTGCCCGCTCTTCAAGGAACGTGCCGAAGTCGGTCTGCGTAAGGGGCTTTCCGGTCATCGCGAGCCATGCGGCAACCTTGTCGCTGATGCGCGCCTTGAATTTGGCGGTGTGGTCGCAGAAACCAGCAACGCGCTTCAAAATCCGAGCGTTGGTCTCGTGATAATCCATCACCGCGACCATTTCCGACCTGTCCTGAGACGCTGTGACGAACGCTGCGTCATCGCCGTAGCTGTTGAGATAGTCGGCAAACGACTTCGCCGAGACAAAGGTGTTTTTTGCGATCACCCGGTTCGGCGCGTCCTGAAACTGTTCAAGGCCTTCAACCCTGTAGCCTTCGGGGATGACGGCGAAGTTCGCGCGTTCGTCGATGGCGAATTCTTCACGGGCTTTACCCGCCATCGCGACGGCAAGCGCCGTCTGCATTTCTGTTTCATCAGCCACGGTTCGTTTCCTTTTTCTGGGTGGAGTTGGTCATCAGGCCAAGCTGATGCATGTCGGGGCTTTCGCGCACGAGATCGCCGTCGCGCCCGATGAAGAAGAAGCTCTGACCGAAGTTGACCTGCGGGGCCTTGGCTGTGACCTTCGCCGATGCGGCAAAGCCCATCTCGCCGTTGGGTGCGACATCAAGGGTGATCGTGACCGATCCCTTTTTCCCGCTGCGCTGCACGGCGGCGATCACGTCCTTCAGGGCGCTATCTGCCGTCTCAATGGCGAGACCGCCATCAATCCGCC
>Ga0306872_100299_pt1 | contig 20429 bp, 13 predicted proteins | sample AntRauMeHopE1498_FD_190455 | JGI IMG/M metagenome (GOLD analysis project Ga0306872, IMG submission 190455) | Saline lake microbial communities from Rauer Islands, Antarctica - Metagenome Hop E1 #498 (v2) (version 2) | ecosystem: Environmental > Aquatic > Non-marine Saline and Alkaline > Saline ...
GGCTTTGCTAAGTAGGCAGCAATAGCCGGCGCAGAGTTTTGTTGGCTTTTTAACGACCAGGCTTGAGAAGTCATGACAATAATCGCCGGCTTACCACACTGCTTATTATTATAAATAGCCTTGCTGAGTTCCATGGCGTTCATGTCGACAAAATTCAGGTCTATCAGCACAAAATCAAAGGCTGACTGCTCTTTATACGCTTGCTGTAGCTGCTGTATTGTATCGGCTGCAGTATTGGCAATGTGAATTTCAATGCCGCAGTGGTGCAAAAAGTTTGTAATAGCTTCTTGCACACTTTTGTTAGTATCAACGAGCAGTAGTTTCTTTTGAGCCAAAGAACTAAGATCGCTAAGAGGCGCCAAAACGCTGTTTTCCTTGGCCGGTTTATTAGTAATTGTGAATGAAAAAATAGAGCCTTTTTTGAACGTGCTTTTTACCTCAATGCGTCCGCCCATCATCTCAACCAGCTCTTGACAAATGGCTAAACCCAAACCAGTGCCGCCCTGTTTGCGGGTTGACGAACTATCAATTTGCATGAATTTAGAAAAAAGCAAAGACCGCTTATTAGGTGCAATACCTATGCCGGTATCAATAATTAAGAATTCTAGCTGCTGCTCTTTGGACAACTGGGCTTTTAATATTACCTCACCCTCATTCGTAAATTTAATAGCGTTACCGAGCAAGTTATTAAGCACCTGTTTTAGCCTGTCAGGGTCAATATTCACCCATTGCGGCAAGCTTGGTGCAATATTTAGCACAAGGTCGAGGTGACGATCTAATGCCAGCATTGACATAGTGTCTACTATGTTGCCAAGCAAGGCATATAAATTGGTGTCTTGGTAATTAATATCGAGCTTGCCTGCTTCAATCTTTGAAAAATCCAGAATATCATTGACTAACAGCAGCAGTGACTGACTGCTTACTTTTATTAATTTAGCAAAATGACGCTGCCGATCGTCTATGTCCGAATTAAGCAGTAAGTCATTCATACCCAAAATACCATTAATAGGCGTGCGTATTTCATGACTCATATTGGCTAAAAACTGACTTTTGGCGAGGTTCGCTTCATTTGCCTGCTGTTCAGCACGCTTTAGCTCTGTAATGTCTTGAAAGGCACCTCGTAAAGAGCTTGCAACGCCATTGGTAAACTCTGCGTAGCCCGTTGTGCGCACCCAAATAGAGTTGCCTTTAGCTGTTTTAAAAGGAGTTTGTATATCCCACGGAATATTTTCGTTAATTGCACGCTCAATGGCTTTTTCAACCAGGGGCCGTGTTTCTGGTGGATAAAAATTGATCGCATTATCTAAATCTACTGCATAATCCGGCGCCACCTCGTGGATTTTATACACCATGTCTGACCAAATTGGCGTGTTAGTCACTAAGTCGAGTTGCCAGCCACCAAGCTTCGCCATATCGCCAGTACGTTCTAATATCTCTCGCTGCGTAATTCGCTCTTTTTCTAAACGTTTGAGATCCGTAATGTCAGTTTGGATAGCCATATAACCAACGAGCACATCGTCTTCATAAAGCGCTTGGCAGTGAATTTTGATCCAATAAGGGCTTCCGTTTTTATGATAGTTAAGCAGTTCAGTATCAAAGCCTTTTTCAAAAATAAGTGAATCTCGAATTTGCTGAACAAACGCTTGATCAGTGCCTTTACCTTGTAATACGTGGCCGGGCTTAAGTCCTATAACCTCCTCTAACTCGAAGCCAGAGATACGGGTAAAACCTTTGTTTACCCAAGTAATTTTTCCATCGGGGTCGGTAATAATCACCGCATTGACGGTTTCTTCTGCGACTTTCGCTAATAAACGGTTACTTTTCAGACTATTTTTAAGGCTTTCTTGCGTATTGTAATTGTCAGTTAAATCGTAATTAACGCCTACGACTTTGCTGACTTTGTTTTGCTGATCAAGCACGGCATGCCCATAAGCTTTTAAATAACGAACCTCATTGCCTGGTGTAAGTATCCTAAAAGTGGTATCAAATGTCTTACCTGTTGCTATAGTATGTTGGACTGCATGAAGGGCTTTTTGCTGATCATCTGGATGTAAAGACTCATTCCACGCAGACACGGTGCCATTGAATGACTGGTCACTGCGCTGATACAAAGTAAACATTTGCGCGTCCCAGATCAGTTCCTGAGTATGTATGTTAAATTCCCAAACGCCAATTTGTGCCGCCGCTTTTGCCACTTTTAAACGTTCATTGCTGCGCATTAATTCATCTTGCACACTTTTCAAGCCAGACAGCTCACAAATAGTCGCGACCAGTCCTTCAGATGAAATTTTTAAATGCAGACTTACCTTGAATTTTCGCTTATTTTGATGGATGGCAAAGAAGACTTCATCAGTGCCGCTTAACACTTTACTGTCTTGCGCGACAGTATGTTGAAAATAGCTATTTAAGGCTTGCATATGTGAGGGCACAAACAAGTTTGAAATGTTCATCTGACTAAATTCTAGACTTGAATACCCATATAAATCTACTGCCGCTTTATTCACATATAAAATTTTGCCGTTTAAGGCACATTCTATTACAGTATTAGCAGTTGCATCTAAAATGGCTTGTAGCCGTCGTATTTCTTGGCTTGCACGTAATGCTGCTCCAGAGGCGCTTTTTGATCTCATGCCTTATCCTTAAAAATTGTGATAATACATTGCCCCTATCGACCTGCAGGTGCGGTTTTAAGAAGTGAAAACAAGGAGCAAAATAGCATGCTTAAATGCAGCCCGTTATGCAATGCGCCCGTTATGCAATAGTGTCAAGGCCTGAGATGGACAACTCAACATTCTTTAAACTCTTATCTAAAAACGACTCACTGAGCAATCAACAAGCGACATAAATGTGTTTGCCCCGCTCAATGAGTTTTTTGACATGTTTACGAAAAAGACCTCCTTAAAAGAAGGCCTTTTTATTTACTCCGCCTTAAGCTGGTCCAATGACATAATACCCATGTTATACAAAGTGAAACCATAAATATCTGCAAATTGCTCAATGGTTTTACTAATTGGTGTGCCTGCGCCATGCCCGGCGTCTGTCTCTATGCGAATTATAGTGGGATTGTCACCTACTTGGTATTGCTGCAGCATGGCCGCAAATTTGAAAGAGTGAGCTGGCACAACGCGATCGTCGCGATCCGCAGTAGTAATCATGGTGGCGGGGTACTCAATACCCGCTCGCACATTGTGCACCGGCGAATACGCTTTCAGATATTTGAACATTTCTGCACTTTGTGCAGACGTACCGTAGTCATATGCCCATCCTGCACCGGCGGTGAAAGTATGGTAGCGAAGCATGTCAAGTACGCCTACCGCTGGCAGCGCGACTTGAGCTAACTCAGGGCGCTGAGTCATTACTGCGCCTACTAATAAGCCGCCGTTAGAACCACCGCGTATGGCTAAATACTCGCTGCTGGTATAGTTTTCGTCAATTAAGTATTCGGCGGCGGCAATGAAATCGTCAAACACATTTTGCTTGTTCATTTGCGTCCCTGCCGAGTGCCACGCTTTACCATATTCTCCACCACCGCGAATATTTGGCACTGCGTATATTCCGCCAAGTTCGAGCCAAGCTGACACAGTTGCACTAAAGCGCGGCGTGAGGCTTATGTTAAAGCCGCCGTAGCCAAATAAAATGGTCGGGTTTTTACCGTTCAATACAGTGTCTTTACTGTGAGTGATTATCATCGGCACTTTGGTACCGTCTTTTGACGTATAAAAAATTTGCGTAGACACATATTTATCGCCGTCAAACTTTGCCTTAGGCTTATTGAATAAAGACGATTCACCGGTGTTCATATCATAAGAATATATCGACGTTGGGGTGATGTAATTGCTAAAGGTATAAAACGTTGAAGTGTCTTTGGCCTTGCCGTTAAAGGTACCCGCGGTACCAATGTTAGGCAATGTCACTTCTCTTATCTGTTTACCCGATAAATCGTATTGGTAGACTTTAGAGATAGCGTCAACCATGTATTTGGCAAATATAAAGCCACCGGCAGTACTTGGCACTAGCACGTTGTCGGTTTCGCTAATGACGTCCTTCCAATTGCTAACGTTAGGCTCGCTCGCATCTACCATAACTATTTTGGTGTTAGGTGCGTTGTGGTTGGTTACAAAATAAAGTTTACTGCCCACATTAGTGAGCATATAAACGTCAGATGCTACGCTATCTTTTACCGTCATCCACTCACTATTGGGTTTACTTAAATCTTTGAGGAAAGCGCGGTTGCCCGAGGTGGAATCCGCCGCGCTTACCATTAAGTAACGATTGTCATCACTCACCTGCGCGCCTATATAGCGGTGTTTTTCAGCGTCGCTATGGCCAAATACTTTCACGTCCTGTGCCTGTGGCGTATTTAATTCATGGAAATATAGCTTATGCTGGTCGGTTTTTTCACTTAATTCAGAGCCTTCGGGTTTATCATAGCTAGAATAGTAAATACCCTCATTTTTATACCATTGCATACCGCTAAACTTAATCTCTTTGAGCGTGTCGCCTATTTGCTCCATGGTAGTGGTATTAATAATCGTTATTTCGCGCCAGTCGCTGCCACCGGTCGAGGTTTGATAAGCGGCCAGTGTGCCATCGCTAGTGAACGATAAGCCCGCTAAAGACACCGTACCGTCTTCACTAAACTCGTTAGGATCTAAAAATATCTCGGCTTGCCCATCGTCTTTTTGGCGATACACAACGCTTTGATTTTGCAAACCATCATTCTTGTAAAAATAGGTGTAGTCACCTTCTTTAAACGGCGCTGATACGCGCTCGTAATCGAGCATATCGCGCACCACGTCAGCAATTTCATTGCGATACGGAATATTCTGTAAATACTCTTGCGTGGTTATATTTTGCGCGGCTACCCACGCTTGAGTTTCAGGGCTACGATCGTCTTCTAGCCAACGAAAAGGGTCGGGTACGTCTTGACCAAAGTAGGTGTCTACAACATCACCTTTTGTCGTTACTGGGTAAACTAGCCTGTCTGCATTCACATTTTGCGCACTGCTTACTTGCGCACTGGCGGTGTCAGCTTCATCTATTTTAGGTTGGCAGGCCATTAATAAGCCTCCCATTGTTAACGCAATAGCGCCTTTTAACAATACAGGTCTTGTAATTTTCATATGCTTTCCCATTTATTTTTATTTAATAGTAAATCTGATACTCGTTCTTAATAAGTAGCGCTACGGTGATTGTTACAGTGACCATTTCAGCCCTGCCAGCAATCGGGTTCTGTCTTTTACTGCGTCGTAGCGAACAAACCAATCGAACTGAGTACTGGCAAGCGCGCCGCTTAGCTCACCTGAAAACCCATGGCCGGTGCCTAGAAAGTCTTCTGTCAACTCAGCGCGCAAACCAAAGTTCTCACTGACGTAACTATAGTGTGCGAAGTATTCAACCGAATATTCACTAATTGAGAACTCGCCTTCACCGCCTAATACCGCTTTTGTCTTAGCCGAGTCTAAGCGGCCGACTACTTCACCAAACAAGGTAATATTGTTGTTGTACTGATAGCGCAATTCGGTACGTAAAAAATTCTCATTCTTCATTCTTTCGGCACTAAGCTCATAGCTCCAAATATCATTAATTTGAACAGAGTACTCTACTTCTACGTAGTCAAACTCATCCGGTGCGTTAAGGGCTCTTGCGGGGTCAAGCGAAGTAAGCTGGCCCACGACTATTTCGAGGTTGTCACCGCCTATAGCACGAACATGACGCACACCTTTAATCCAACCGTATTTCGACAAACCAGATGACGAGACACGGCCCTTGTAAGTCGGAATAATACCGAATTCAGTTTTGCCATAGTCACCTTGGTGCCTTCCAAAGACCCGGCGTACATATAAGTGATCTGCACTGGAATCGTTAAGCGTGTTGTGACTTGAACCAAATTCGTCGCCAGTTACCGCAAATGCGTTTACGCTCCAAGTGTCGTTGAAACTAATTTGTGGACGATATCGCACACGGTATTGGTATCTTATTTCTCTTGAAGAACGATCGTCTGCACGCAGCTGTACGTCTAGTTTTTGTGAAAACGACTGAGCGCTTACTGACCCTACATTCACTAGAATGAGCACTGTACTAAGAATTAAGAAGCATGCAAGGGTGGTGAGTGCGCTATTGCGCGGCACTAAACTGTCCATAGATGATTTTTTGATAACCTTTTTTTAACACTATAATTACTGTTAACTATACCCTAACTTTGCGCATTATTTTATACTTTTGTAGGCATTTAGCGTGGAATTTTAGGGAGGTATTAAACAAGCCTTAAATCTGCCCTAAACGTGTACACTCGCAAGCGCATAAGCGGCTTTATTGACGCTTTATTGACGCTTTAGTCGATCTTATAAGTGCTTGTTTTGTTGTAATTAACGAATAAACCTTTAGAATTGCGCGCACGTTATAAGCAACTACTCCTGCGAGCCTTTTTTTGATTACCCTAATAAAGAATGCCAATGTTTATGCGCCAACTCACCTTGGCTTAAAGCACGTGGTGGTTGCTCACAGCAGCATTATTTCAATTACCGATAGCTGTCCAAACCTTGGGCTAGAGCATCAAGTAGTTGACGCCCAAGGCTGCGCGCTCATACCCGGCTTTGTTGACGGGCACACGCATTTAACCGGTGGCGGTGGCGAAGCTGGGTTTTCTACCCGTGTGCCGCCAGTACCATTGAGTAAATTTACCAGCGCCGGGGTAACCACGGCGGTGGGTTTGTTAGGTACCGACGACATTACGCGCTCTACCGAGTCGCTAGTTGCGCAAGTTTACGCGCTGCGCGAAGAAGGATTTTCAGCCTACTGCTACACCGGCGGCTATCACTTACCACCCACTACCCTCACCGGCTCGGTGCAACGCGATATTGTATTTATTGAGCCTGTAATAGGGGTGGGTGAGCTTGCCATTAGCGACCATCGTTCAAGCCAACCGACGCTAAATGAGCTGCTAAAAATTGCTTCCCAAGCCCATGTAGCTCGCTTAATGACAGGTAAAGCAGGGATGTTGCATTTACATTTAGGCGACGGCGCAAGTGGCTTAAGCATGGTAAGAGATGCTCTTGAACATGCTGAGATCCCACCTCGCACTTACAATCCAACGCATATTAACAGGCAAAAATTTCTGTTTGAAGAGGCCTGTGACTTGGCCAAAAAAGGCTGTTGGGTTGACGTAACTGCATTTGAGACAGACGGTGTTGGCTATGAGCCGGCTGAGGCTTTGCTGCGATATATGGGACAAGACTTACCCCAAGACAAACTGACCATTAGCTCAGATGGCGGCGGCTGTTTACCCGACTTTCATGCCGACGGTAGCTTGAAAAAAATGGATTTTGCCGCGTCCCAATCTATGACAAATGTTTTTTACGAACTGCTCGACCACGGGGAAAATATGGCGGCTATACTGCCCTTTTTTACCCTAAACGTTGCCCAGTTAATGAATTTTCATAAAAAAGGACGTATTGAAGTAGGCGCAAACGCCGATATTTTAATATTAGATAAACACAATAGAATAGATCATGTAATGGCTATGGGCCAGTGGCATGTTAAACATAAACAACAATTGCTAAAAGGCACTTTCGAGTAAATATTATGCCCTCTCCTACAATAGACGGCACTCTTAGAGGATATGTAATCCCTATTGGTGGCGGTGAAGAAAAAATGAACAACCCTGAAATACTGAGCAAATTTGTTAAGCTTTCAGGCGGTAACGACGCGGTTATTACGGTAGTGCCCACCGCTTCTCAACTAGACGATACTGGCAAACGCTATCAAAAAATATTTGAAGAAATAGGCGTTAAAAAAACCTATTCGTTGCCTATTACTGATCGCAACGACGCTAAAAACCCTGATTACGTAAAAATATTGGAAAAAAGCACCGGTATTTTCGTCACCGGCGGAAATCAACTTAGACTATCGACAATTTTAGGCGGCACCCCTATTGCGCAAGCAATACGCCAGTTAAATGCTAAGGGTGTTAATTATGCAGGCACCTCTGCAGGGGCTGCGATAATATCGCAGCATATGATCACGGGCGGCAGTTCTGGCACCGTACCCACCGAAGGCGGCGTAAACTTAGCCCCTGGCATGGGCCTCATTAATACTATCGTGGTAGACCAGCACTTCAACGAACGTAATCGCTTAGCGCGCTTATTGTCGGCCGTATCCTTCAACCCATTTCTTGTCGGCATAGGACTAGACGAAGACACCGCTGCATTTATTGACCATAACAACGTATTTACAGTAGTGGGCAGCGGCGCAATTACGGTAGTCGACCCCAGTGACATTGAATATTCATCAATGGCTAAGGCGCGCGCAGGCGATGCCCTGACCTTGCTAAACCTCAAAGTGCATATTTTATCGTCTGGCGCCCGCTACGACATCGGCGAACGAAAAGCATACGTGAGTTAAGTCTGTCGAAATTATTTTACTGTAATTGAAAACATTCAATAATCAAAGGTAGCGAAAGCTACTTTTTTTATGTAGCTTATAGGCATGAGAGCCTCGTTTTCCTTTTAAACTGAGATACTTCGCATAAAAATAATAAATTGTAAAATTAGCAAAGGGATTCCGTCTCAATGAAAATTCTAAGTCGCAATGTATATGTCGGGCCAAATGTATATGCTAACTTCCCCGTCATTTGTTACCAAATAGATTTAGGCGAGTTAGAAAACTGGCCTTCAGTCAAGCTTGGTCATGACTTTATTGAGGGCTTAGTGAAAGCTATCCCTTCTTTGCAAAGCCATGGCTGCTCGTACGGCGAAACAGGCGGATTTTTGCGCCGCTTGCGCGAAGACGAAGGCACTTGGGTTGGACATATATGGGAGCATGTTGCCATTGAGTTACAAAACCTCGCAGGTGCGGCAGTTACCTTTGGACGCACGCGTAGCCTAGCCGAAAAAGGCACTTACTATGTGGTGTATCAGTATCAGCAGCAAGACGTTGGACTTGAAGCAGGCGCATTAGGGCTTAAGCTACTCAATCATTTAATGCCTGAACATATCCAAAAAACCATAAACGCCAAAATAGAAGACGACTTCGACTTTAGCCAAGAGCTTACCGACTTCATCAAAATGGCACAGCGTAAAGAGTTTGGGCCTAGTACGGCGTCACTCGTTAACGCAGCACAAGCGCGAGACATACCTTGGTTGCGGTTAAACAACTACAGTTTAGTGCAGTTTGGCCACGGTAAATATCAGCAGCGAATTCAAGCAACCATTACCAGTGAAACTAAGCATATTGCGGTAGAAATTTCCTGCGACAAAGAAGATACGCACAATTTATTAAATGATTTAGGCTTACCTGTGCCCAAGCAAATGATGGTTTATGATGAACGTAAAGCCGTTCGAGCGGCCAAAAGAATCGGCTACCCCGTAGTGGTAAAGCCATTAAATGCGAATCACGGGCGCGGAGTGAGTATTAACTTAACTACCGATGAAGAGATTATTACTGCCTTTCACGAAGCTTTAAAATACGGCACTGGCCGCGCCGTTTTGCTTGAAAGCTTCATAACCGGATATGACCACAGAATGCTGGTGGTCAATAACGAATTAGTAGCAGTAGCTAAACGCGTTCCCGGACACGTAAAGGGTGACGGCGTAAGTACGATTGAGCAGCTTATTAATATTGTTAACCAAGATCCAAGGCGCGGTGTGGGGCATGAAAAGGTGTTAACACGCCTAGAGTTAGACAGTCAGGCAAGCCGTTTAATGGAAGAAGCCGGCCATACTAAAGAAAGCGTATTACCCAATGGTGAAGCATTTTACTTACGCTCAACGGCAAATCTTTCTACCGGAGGCACTGCCATAGACGTCACCGACGTGGTCCACCCTGACAATCGCGACATGGCCATTCGCGCTATTCGCGCCATTGGACTTGATATAGGTGGAGTAGACTTTCTAACCGACGATATTAGTAAATCTTATAAAGAAATTGGCGGCGGCATTTGTGAGTGTAATGCCGCGCCAGGTTTTAGAATGCACGTAGCACCGAGTGAAGGGAAACCTCGTGATGTTGCGGGTAAAGTTATTGATATGTTATTTCCCCCAGGCACCAATTCGCGCATTCCAGTAGCCGCAATCACAGGCACAAACGGTAAAACAACCACCTCTCGTATGCTAGCCAGTATTATGAAGAGTGCAGGCTACACCACCGGCATGACCTCCACTGACGGTGTATATATAGACGGCCATTTGACCGTGAAAGGCGACATGACCGGCCCCACTTCAGCCCAAATAGTACTGCGCGACCCAAGCGTAGACTTTGCCATTTTAGAAACCGCACGCGGGGGCATTGTAAAACGTGGTTTAGGCTACACCACGTGTAATGTAGGCGCTTGCTTAAACATTTCTGCCGATCATTTAGGCCAACGCGGAATAGACACTTTAGAACAGCTTGCACAAATAAAACGAGTAGTGGTGGAAGTCGCTCAAGACTGTGTGGTCCTCAACGCCGACGACATCAACTGCTTACAGATGGCAGAGTTTTGCAGTGCTAAGCAAATTTGTTATATCACCATGGACTCAGGTCACGGATTGGTGCGCCAGCATATACGCCAAGGCGGTATGGCCGTGGTATTGGAAAAAGGCATAAACGGCGACATGATCACCATTTATGATAAAGGCGCTCATATCCCACTATTATGGACCCATTTAATCCCGGCCACGATTGAAGGTAAAGCCTTGCACAATGTTCAAAACGCTATGTTTGCCACGGCCATGGCCTACAGTTTTGACACCTCGCTAGAGGACATTCGCCAAGGTCTTCGCATATTCAACACCTCTTTCTATCAAGCGCCTGGCCGACTGAACATATTTGATGAGCATCCGTTCAAAGTGATCTTGGACTACGCCCACAACCCTGCAGCAATTAAAGGCATTACGGGTTTAGCCGGACGCTTAGACGTAAAAGGCAAGCGCCGCTTAGTCATTGCGATGCCTGGGGATAGACGTGACGAAGACATTATAGATGCCGCAAATGCCGTTGCCGATACCTTTGATACTTTCGTGTGTAAAGCAGACGACGATCGCCGCGGCCGTGGCGTTGACGAAGTCCCCCAACTTCTCAAAGCGACGCTGATGGCAGCGGGCGTTGATGAAGCCAACATACAGGTAATTCCAAGTGAGGTGGACGCGATTGATGCGGGCTTAACTAGCTGTCAATCAGGAGACCTGCTAGTCGTATTAGGCGACAACATCACGCGCTGCTGGAAACAAATTGTGCATTTCAATGAAGACGGCGACAAAACGATATTGGAAGGCGAGAGACCATCGCAAGATTTTCCCGAAAAACTGTTTGAGTATGTTGAGCATAAATTTGAACTTCAAGAGGGCTCTCGATTAGTGCAAGACGAGCGCGGCGTGCACATAGTGGTTGACCGCGATGAAGATTCAGACTGAGTAAAAGTGAAGTAGAAGGATAATGCCGAACATGCAGTTAAGTTTAGACGAAGTGCGCCGCCTTACGGGTCCCAACTTGTTGTCGGATTACCCGGGCACCATTGCCGACGTATTTATTGAAGGTATAAGCCAGCAAGAAGTAATTATTTGTTGGCAAAAACAACTTGATTACTGTCTTAGCTCTCTTGGCTGGCAAGAGCAGTACTTTCACCGACTATATGAAGGCGGCGCGAGTATGTCATTAAGTGCTCCCATGGATTTGCTATATAGCGCCTGCGACGTATTAGAGTTAGCCTGGGACTGCTGCGTGGATGAACTTAAGGGCGAACAAAACGCCTTAAAAGATGAACGGCTCTTAATTTTGCAAGAAGCGATTAAAGAAGAGGCAAATCCCAAACTAATTATTTTACTTAACGCTGCCCGTCAACACGGCGTTTTGTGTTTAAGCGACGATGACGAAGTAAGTTTAGGCTCAGGTACGGGTTCTCAAACGTGGTCAATAGACGACTTCCCGGATGCTAGCGAGGTAGACTGGGAGCAATACGCTCAAGTGCCACTGGCTTTAATTACAGGCACTAATGGCAAATCAACCAGTGTAAGATTAGCCGCTCAAATTGCAAAAGCCGCTGGTATGCAGGCAGGGGTAACCTCAACGGACTTCATTAAAGTGGGTGACACTATTATTGATGATGGCGATTATTCAGGTCCAGGCGGGGCGCGAATGTTGTTACGTGATACCCGCACAGAAATTGCTTTTTTAGAAGTTGCTCGCGGCGGTTTATTGCGCCGCGGTTTACCAGTTAATCGCGCCACCGCATCTTTAGTGACCAATGTAGCCGGCGACCATTTGGGTCAGTACGGCATAAATACGATAGATGAAATTGCACACGTTAAACTAATGGTTGCCAAAGCTATTAAAGGCGCTGGCGACTTCATTGTACTAAACGCCGACGACAAAAGGCTGGTCAAATTCGCGCCTGAGTTTTTTTTAAAAGATGCTGTAGCCCCTATTTGTTGGTTTAGTATGCACGCTGACAACCCCATAATATTGGCGCAAATTCAGCAGCAGCGACCCTGTGTATATGTCGACAATAATCAAATTATCTATAGCCATAGCAGCACTGAGGTCATCGCGCAAATAGACGAAATTCCAATGACTGTTTCTGGCACCGCCAAGCACAACATAGAAAATGCGCTTGGCGTAGTAGGCTTATGTAAAATAATGGGGATTAGCACTAGTGCGATCCATACGGGCCTTATGCGCTTTGGACAAAACCCAAGTGATAACCCCGGACGCGGCAATATATACCACGTGAAAGGTGCCACCGTAGTTGTTGATTTTGCCCATAACGCGCACAGTATGCAGGCCGTTATGGATATGGCGCGAAACATGGCCAAAGACTTGCCTGAAGAAGGTCGCATTACGGTCTTGTTTAGCAACGCCGGAGATCGCTCAAACGCAGAAATTTACGAAGTGGCCAGCGCCGTGTTCGGTTTACAGCCCGACACTTACATACTTGCAGAAATTGAAGAATACCTGCGCGGACGAGAAATGGGCGAGGTATCAGCCTTAGTTAAGTCTCACTTACTAAACAAAGGCGTAGCGAGTGCCTCTATATTCGAAACCATCGATCCTATAGCGGGCGTTAAATTAGCGGTGCAAAACGCCAAGCCAGGCGACCTCCTGCTGCTGTTTGTGCTAGCTAAGCGAGAGCAAGTGCATACTTACTTAACGGGCTCAACTTTCTCTACCTAAGATGTCTCATGAAGAAGTCATCTATGTCTTTAGGAACAGGCAAATCTGAAAGATTTGCCCAGCTAAACGCCGCTACAGACGCCGCGTGCCCGCCATCTTCGTAAATAATCGTTTCAACAATGCCGCCTGCCTCCTCTATTCCAGCTTTAAGTTTTTCTAGATTTCTAATATGCACTGTTTCGTCTTCACCAGTGTAAAGTAATAGCATCGGTGGTTCGTCACCATCAATAAAATTGGTCACAACTAAATTGGGGAAGTTTTCAGGTGGTCCGAAGATATCTCTTACATCGGGCGCTTGCGGGACAAAATCATAAGGCCCAGAAATACCAGCAAACGCATTAACAATGCCAGGCGAAAGCTGATAAGCACCTAAGAATGACTCATCCGCAACGATTAGCGCCCCTAGATGAGCGCCCGATGAATGACCAGAAACAAACAAATTTTGGTTGCCCTTATACTGACTAATATTGTCATAGACCCATGCAAGCGATTTGGCTGCGTCTTGCGCAAAGACAGGAAATTTTACCTCGGGGTAAAGGCGCGTATTGGGCAGCACAACCACATACCCCATGTTAGACAATGTCATTCCCACGAACTTGTACTGTTCTTTAGAACCTTCAGTCCAGCGACCACCGTGAAAAAACACCACTACAGGAGAGTTCTCTTGCTCAACTTTAGGGATATAAATATCTAAGGCTTGGCGCTGATGCTCACCATAAGAAACGTCTTTTACTATTTCCCCCTCATAACTTATCAAGGGCGCATTCACTAATGCAAACTGCAAAGGAGTACAGGAAAACAGGAACGCTGTAAGGGTTATTGAGGTAAAAGCTTTAATCATGGTGTTATTTCTCTTTGTAGTGCTATTGCTGTGGTGTGCTGTGCTGTGCTATTGCTATTGCTATTTATACAATATTGCAAGATTAGTGCAATAAATTGACCAACACCGTGGCTCAACTATTACTAGTCAACTTTTACAAAACCATCCACAGTTTAGACATAAACACATAAACACATAAAACGTTCAAAAAATACGTAGCAACATAAATTGGAAGGATAGAAAATCGCCAGACTCTGCAGTAGATAGTCAATTTCAACGTGTAAATTATTCACACCACTGTAAAAGATGGCCTAAATTTAAGTTCTCCACACAAGATTACCTAGACTGTCTATCAACTTACCTAGACTGTCTATCAGTTCAACAGGGCCTGCTAGCACGCGCCATATCATCTGCGTGGGATCTGCGATAAACCAATATAATAACCGGCACGCATTTTGTAGGTTAGTTGTATTAGCCGGCTAATGCCAATAGGCCCTTAATAATAGGGAGTTATTGAATGATACTTTTATATACGTTAGCAAGCGCTCTTACCCTAGTATTAGCACCGGCAGTAAAAACGCGGGTGCAAACTACAAAGATGGATCGGTGGTGGTTGACGGTAAAATAGTCACTAGCCGCAATCCTAACAACATCTCTAATTTTATAAACGCGATAGCGCAAAAACTTATTAGCTAAACGTTATAAGGAAAAAAGCAATGGAAAATGAAAAGGTAATAATCATTACCGGTGCGTCAAGCGGCATTGGCGCAGCAACGGTAGATAAGGTGGTAAGTGCAGGCCACAAGGCTGTAATAACCGCTCGTAGCCTCGATAAACTGGAAAAAATTGTAAAGCGCTGGGGTGAAGACAAGGTATTAGCGGTACAAGCCGACGCGTCAAAATTCGCCGAAATAGAACGCGTGGTAGAAAAAGCGAAGCAAAAATTCGGCCGCATTGACGTTGTCTTTGCTAACGCTGGCACGGGCATTAACACACCAGGGATTGAAAATGGCGATATAGATGAATGGAAGACAATGACAGACGTGAACATTAGCGCCTTGTTATACACCGCTAAAGCAAGCCTTGCGTTACTTAAAGAAACCAAAGGTCATTTCATCATTACAAGCTCTATTGCCGGAAAAATAAGTTTAAAAGGTTCAGTATATGGTGCAACGAAATGGTTTGCTTACGGCTTTGGGCAAAATTTAGCGGCAGAAATGGCCCAGTGGGAGGGACGCTGCACAACAATATGCCCAGGCGTGGTCAACACACCATTTTTTGATGAAGCCAAGCCCGAAAAGCTAGACCCGTCGGATGTGGCCGACGCTGTATTATATGCAATTTCAGCCGACCCAAGGTGCAGTATACGCGAAGTATGTTTAATGCCTACGCAGTGACACTTTGGCATCTTTGACACAAAGGAGAAGGATATGTTAATTAGCTCAGACCAACTCAATTCAAGCCGAATAAAAGCCAGCGACGGCGAACTCGGGCATATAAAAGATGTTTATTTTGACGATCAAAACTGGACGGTGCGCTTTTTAGTGGTGGACACATCGCGCTGGATGCCACTTAGTCAAAAAGTACTGCTTAGCCCTATTTCCCTGCTCGACTTTAATAAAGAAGATGAAGAACTAGCGGTGTCGATGACTATGGAGAAAGTAAAAGATAGTCCAAAAGTGGAAGACCAAGACACCGTTTCTCGCGGCTTTGAGAAACAGTACTATGAATACTTTGGCTACGGTTACTATTGGACTGGTATGGACCTTTGGGGAGATTATTTATACCCGGGTGCCCTAACAGCACCCGGCACCATTGTGCACACTGAAATTGAACAAGATGACCGTGAAAAAAACAATCATCTAAGGTCTGCCCAAGAAGTCCTGGAGTACGACATCCATATTGACAGCGCCGACAGCGGCCAACTTGAAGACTTCATCTGGGACAGCTACAACTGGTCACTAAAATATCTAGTGGTTGATACGGGCGACTGGCTACCAGAAACAAAAAAGGTACTGGTAGCGTGCAAGCATATAGACAGTATCCGCTGGGACACCAAATCAGTGAAGCTGAATATTAGCGTGGCGCAAATAGCGCAGTGCGCAGAATATGATCCGGACAATATTCCAGATCACACGTAAATACGAGGCAGGGTAGAAGTTATTAGCATACTGTCATTTTTCTTAACGCCGCTAGTGTTTTCGTCCTATACAGAAACTAACGCAAGCTGTTAGTTTCTGTTCAGGACTAATTCGAATATAAGAAAAGGGTCAGTATTAATGTTTACTCAGCGTCATCCTTCTCAGGCTCAAGCTTATCAGCGAGATCTAAGTCGGTTGGCGGCATTGGGTCGCTGCGTGTTGCATCTTGCGCTAAGTACGTATCCATCCAGCGCATAAACCGCAGTGAATAGTCGTATTGCGCGGCTGCATTGCGATTGCCATGCCCTTCATTTGGGTAGAATACTAAGCGCACGGGTGTTTGTGTACGCACTTTCATAGCCCTGTAGAGCTCCATTGACTGACTTGGATGCACACGCGTGTCTTTTTCGCCATGCATTATTAAGGTAGGCGTGGTGCTTTTTCCTGCATGATAAATGGGTGAGCGCTCAAGCAAGTTCATCCAGTTGTCTTCCCATGGCCACTTTAACGAGTGCACTAGATGCATTTCATTTGGAATGTCGCTGGTACCAAACTTTGATATCTGATTCGAAATACCCACAAACGCTACCGCTGCCGCAAAATGCTCGCTTTGCGCAGTGGCTCCCCACATTGCCGCATAGCCGCCGTAAGAACCGCCAGTAATGCCAACTCTATCTTTGTTGACAATGCCGTCTGCAACAAGTGCATCAACGCCGTCAACTAAGTCGTTAAACTCTTTGCCGGCGTAGTCGTCTTGATGCTCTTTAGCAAACGCCACGCCGCGTCCAGTTGAACCACGATAGTTGGGGTAAAATACCGCGTAGCCGTCGGCTGCTGCAAACTGGCCGCCGTCTGAATAGCGTGTTATCCAACCGTCGCTATAGTGTGCTTCAGGGCCGCCATGTACGGTTAGAATCAGTGGCCAACCACCTTCTGGCGCGGTGCCGTTTGGCGTAATTAACAAGCCTTCAATTGGCCGGCCATCGCGGGCTGTGTAGGTATAAGTAGTCTGAGGAGCCAGTTCTAATTCGTCAATCCAGGCATTATGATGGCTAAGTTTCTCCACTTTATTGCGCTTTATACTGAAAACTTCGCGAGGATGCTGGGCGCTATCTGCAATAAAGCGTATCTGGCCATCGCCAATATCAACGCTTCTTACGACAATGTTGTTAGGGGTTTTAAGGGTGCGTTTTTCATTGCCGTTTGTCTCGTATACCACTAATGCACTTTCAACGCCTCTATGCGCGACCGCTAAAATATCTTTACCTAGCCAGTCAATGTCCATTATATGCTGAGGTGCGTCTTTGGTTAATTGCGTGAAGCTGTCGCTATTTGATTCTGCCACCATCAGCACCCCGTTTGACGAGTCGTGTATGTCAGTACCCGCTAAGAAGGCAAGATGTTCGCCATTGTCAGATAGCTCAAATGCGCCAAGTTTACCGGGGATATCGATGCGTGATTTAACTTCACCCGTGGCAATATCTAGGAAAAATAGATCTGTGAGCATCAGTGAATCATCGACCAAATTAGTCGGTGCAACTGCTGCCACGAGGGTCTTTTCGTTTGCTGACACTTCAAAGTCAGACACATGCCCACCGTCAAATACTTTGACCGGCTTAGCATCTTTGTCGTTAAAACTAACTGACCAAAGCGAAGCGAGGCGCTGGTCTTCTTCATATACGACTGCGTCGAAACCTTTGTCTTTAAAATCTTTTCTCGTGTCTTTTTCGGTCGCCACAAAATGCAGGGTGCTACCGTCGTTGCTTACGCGGTAATCGCCAATGCTAGTCTCATATTCGAAGCGTTTTTGCGCTTCACCACCGGCTAAAGATATTGAATATAGCGAGGTGTTTTCGTCACCATCGCGTTTGCTTTTAAAATAAAGCGTGCTTTTATCAGGGCTGAACTGCAGGCCTGAAATGCTGCCTTGGGTGCCAATAAATTGAATTGGCTCACCATTTTCACGCATGATATATAAGTGAGTATCGGCTCTACCGTCTTTGTCACCGGCAAGTATATCGCGCGGGGCCCCAAGGGTATAAGCGGTGAGTTCTCCGTCACTCGAAACGGTAATGTTAGCAGCGTGCTGTACTTTAGGTAAATGCTCAATTTCAAAGGTGTCCGCTTTTACGCCTGCACTTACAGTAGCCATGGCCACCGCGAGTAAAGTCGCCTTAAAAGGGTTGTTTCGCATAAAGTTGATCTCCGTCGTTTTATTATCGTTGTTATTTGTTAAGCTAGTTATTCAATGCAGGATATAGCTTAACAATTAACAAAGAATAAACAATGTCCTGACACTATTCAACAGCCTAGATGTTAATCCGTGTAAACAATGCGCGTGCACTATTTTTCATACCTTGTACAATCCATGCAGTAAATATTGGGCATTAATATGGATAACATTGGTGGACATACGATTTTTAGTTACGTTTATAGAAGTTTCGCACACGCGACATTTTGGTAAGGCCGCCGAGAATCTGCATTTAACCCCAGCGGCGGTGAGTGCTCGCATCAAGCAAGTTGAAGAATATTTTAATGTTAGCTTATTTATTCGCCACCGTAACAATATACACCTTACGCCTGCTGGCGAAAAACTGCTCCCGTTTGCTATTCAATTAGCTGAAACAATTAAACAAGCTCGCATTGCGCTGGCACAAGAAAACCTTGCACACTTGGCCTGTGCAGCCACGCCAAATGCTGCAAAACTTATATTTTCGTCAGCATTGGCCCAAATAAAGTCAAAGTATAATCAGTTGATATTGCGTGCTGACATCTTCAACTTAGAACTCATTTCTAGGCAATTACACGAACAAAGTATTGATTTAGCCTTTTCTACCGAAACTGTAAAGTCTAGCTATATCGAAAGCGTCCTGCTCTTTAGACAGCCTATGTACTTATATAGTGCCTGCGCCGCCGCCGTATTTGATGCTGATACCTATATACATATAGACTGGGGGAATGATATTTCAAGCCGCTTTTTCAGCGCCTATCCGTCTGCTAAAAATAGTGTTTGGAAAACCAACGCCTTAGATCTTGCTGTGTCTCATTTGGCGCAAAATAACGGTTCAATATTGTTACCTGAAGCTTATGCAAAGGCCTTGATGAAAGAAAAGGATTTGATTCAAATAGTGCCAGAGGCATTTGATACACTGCCTTGCTATTTGCTTGTATTGAAAAGTAATCACCATCCGCTGGTGACGTCACTGGTGGCTCACTTTGAAGCGGCTTTTAAGTAAAAAAGATAAAGAGGTCAGGTTCAGTTAGCCACTATTCTTCAAAAAATTCGCTCACTAAACCTGACCCCTTTGCCTTGTGACCCCTTGAATTTCTACTATTCAGGTAAGTTTGTAATTGCTTGGTAACCTTCAGCCGCTAGTTCTTCATTGACGCATACTAGCAAGAACGCTTGTATGGATAAATCGCCGGTGCCATCATCGTCAGCTACTTCTTGGCAATAATCTTTAAAATTAAGTAAAAGTTCAAGGTCTGCTTCTGGAAGGTCTTGATTAGCAAATGCTAGCGCGCTTGACAGTAAAAGTGTTGCGCAAGAAAGTCCTGTCAATAATTTGTTCATTTAGTGCTCGTTGTGGATTGTTGAGGCCGCAACATATCGCTAAAGTATAATATTGAACAGCAAAATAAAATTGACCTGACGAACAAAATAATTGTTCAGCCTAATCACAACTCAAAACGGTTTGGTAGCAATTCACCCAAGGTGCTTCGCCATGTTTTATCAAGGCTTTCGTTCACACATTCGACCGGCCCATCAGGACTGTCCATGAATTCGCTAAGCACTTGTCGACACGCGCCACAGGGTGAAATGGGGGATGCTTGATTAGACATAACGTAAACCGCGGTAACCTTGGCCATACCGTTTAAAATGGCATTTGATATAGCCGAGCGCTCGGCACAAACCGTTAAACCGTAAGACACATTTTCAACGTTAACACCATAGGAAATCCGGCTTTCTCCGTCAACTTCATACTTAACTGCGGCGGCTACTTTCACCGCTGAATAAGGACTGTAGGCTTTTTTCAGAAGCTCTTTTAACTGCGTTTTGATATCTGATGTTTCCATGGTACTAAGGTTTGCCTTGCGGTTGATGAATGATGACTTACTTTGCATGCGATAAAAGAAAATCTAAGCCGCCGGTAATGGCCGCAACCTGTGCTTCAATACAGCTTTGTGGCGTCGCATTTGGGCTGTCAGGATACACTTCAGTAGTGGTTACATATTCAGCATCGGTGAAGCCACCACACAGTAATAGTGACGATTTATCGTAACAGATTACCCCTGTAGAGATTATCTTTGCGCCAATTATT
>Ga0306872_100301_pt1 | contig 20272 bp, 21 predicted proteins | sample AntRauMeHopE1498_FD_190455 | JGI IMG/M metagenome (GOLD analysis project Ga0306872, IMG submission 190455) | Saline lake microbial communities from Rauer Islands, Antarctica - Metagenome Hop E1 #498 (v2) (version 2) | ecosystem: Environmental > Aquatic > Non-marine Saline and Alkaline > Saline ...
TATGCAAGAGAAAAACGGCTTGTTATCTAACCATGCCAATTCAAGCGAAAACAGTTCAGTACCACCGGGCAATGTTAACGTACCCTTTGTATAAGTCTTAAAATATTCTCGCTTGATAATTAGCATTTACTCACCTAATAAGCGTCTTTTCGGCTGCAACAATTAAAGCAGCAACACCGCCACCGCCCAACACTATAACCCCTGTAATCTTCCATATAAGGCCACGTAAGGCGATAACGGTCGGATACATATCAGCTATGGCCAAAGAGTTTTTATAGACGTTAGCGCTCATGTCCTTTGCGTCTAGCTTGATAGTCTGTATTTGCTCTTTGTTGTGTTCGTTTTTTGCAATGTAAACCGCAAGTTGTGAAGTAAGAGCATTAGTTGCTTTAATAGAGTCTTTAAGTTCAGCGCTCGTTTCAGCAAACATCGACTTAATCGCGCCTATCTCTATCGTGTGTATTTCTACTTTTTTTGCTACTTCCTCTGACACTTCGCACCTCCTTGACTATCATTACTACGCAAATTGAAAGTAGACCCACGCCTATGAACCATAATGAGTAATACATTAATTGCACCTGTTGCCACCATAAAAATCTCATAGGCCATTACTATGTCAGATAGGTTTATAGTAGAGTCATAAACCCAATATGCCATCAACAAATAGCCGCTTGGTAGCAACATATTAACGCAAAAGAACAACATAAGCGCGTTAACGTATGAATAAATATACACAAGCTTGTCTTTACTCTTAAAGCAAAGTGCAAACATTGAAAAATAAAAGGCGCATGCTAAGAAATAATGACTCTGGTACTCAAGGTCAATAAAGTTTATAAACGAAACGCCCACATAAGCGAGTAAGACTATAAGGATTTTATCCATACATACTCTTCTTGCTTTTTTTCTTGGCCGGTGGATTCTTGCTGTTTTGTCTAGGTGGTGGCTTGCGTTTTGATACTGGCATAATATTTACCTTATTTAATTTACTATTTCAATCTGACCTAAGAGTAAACGGAACTTCTAGCTTCTTGATCTCATAGAGCAGTCCTTGGCTTACGTTTTTATTGAAGTGCTAACTTTGTCATGTTAGTAGTTGCCGTTGAATTATTAGTACCTGATCTAGAAGTAAATTCGACGGTATTGTCTAAGTAATTCATACCTAAAAAATGAGCAAACCCTGCATTAAAGAAAATCGGATAGCCGCCATCACCATCATTGCTTGTGTTGTAAAATATATTGTTAGACAAAACAATTCCTGTTGTATTCGGGTTAGCTTTAGTTGAAAATTGAATAGAGTAAGGCGTTGACCCTAAATAATTTTTGTAAAAATTACAATTACTAAATCTCGCTACAATAGCATTAGGTTCGTTTATCGATGCATTATTGTTTGAAATCCAAACCCTACCATCATCAGGCACATTAAAAGTACAGTAGTCAAAAACAATATCAGTATTTGTAGTCAGGCTAAGCCCACTATTAAACACCGAATTACCTGCATAAAACTTTGTGCCAGCTACACTCAATAACCGATTAACACCACACCTTAATATATTTAACTCTTTAGATTTAACAGAGTTCACATAAAGATTAGGAGTGTCTTGAATTACAAAAACACCTGAAAAGGGGCCGTGATTTAAATTAAGAAGTACACCGTTATCGTCAACAAGGTTGCTGACGTTGTAGTTTATTATACCTGAGTTTGAAAATGTTGCTATATGTCCATTGTTTGAGTTAAAATTAAAAGTTGCAGGATCGAAGTCTGACTTAATTTTTGCGCCATCTATAACTATCCTTATTACGCCATTAGCCCTGTCTGATGAAAAATTAAATACTCTTGACTGTGACTGTGTAAAAAAGTGCTCTGAATAGAAATTATCGATGTAAACATTTAAAGTGCCATCTTTACAATCACCCGTTATATCATCAGTTTGACAGTTTAAGCTTGTGCAATTAGTGACTCTGTGATTTGCTGGTAAGGTTCCAAGTTGAGATGTCACAAAACCGCTCCCGCAGTCTTCTGCTATGCAACCATCAATCAAGCTGTAACATTCTGTGTAACCAGCAATCTCTAAAGCCCTACCACCAGTTGTCACCACAAACCCTCTGGCACCAGTATCATATGACGTACAGTTCCTAATTACGCTTCTTGCTGTTTGCTCTAACCAAATCCCCGAATTGAACTCACCCCCGCCATGCAACACTGAACTGTCATGACCGTTAGTAAAGTAACAATTTTCAACTACGTTATCTTGTATAATACCGCCATCTGGTGAGTCTTGTACTAAACCTATTCTTGTAAAGTCTGATACGGCGCAGTTTGTTATCTTACAACTCTGTTTCCCGCCTGACATATAAATGCCATCCCCGAAGTTACCCCTACATCTTGATATATTTATATTATTAATAATTACTGTTTCTGGCCCACCATAAAAACCGATGCCATTATTTACATTTGTAATAGTTATATTTTTAAATTCTTGGCGGTCGCTAGTCCCATATGATCGTATACCACGCCGGCCAGTAAAATTATCGTAATTATTTGTCCAAACTTCCGGGTCAGCAGAAACAGTCCCGTCAAATGAGAAGTTAGAAAATATCGCATATTTTGCATCAACTATTTCAAAAGCATAAGTCGATCTAAAAGATGTACCAAGGTCAGGAAATTTTAATTTAGAACCTTGTTGCGTCCCTCCTGATAGGCCACACGTCACTGTTATAGCACTTACTATTTTATACCAATTAACAGAATCCTCTACGGTTACTGATGTTTTTAAGGCTGTAGCAACATCTATTGCTTTCTGAAAGCTAAGTGTATTATCGTAACCGTTTGAAGTTGCGGGGTTATAGTTTGTGTTTCCTACAGTGGTATTAGTGACACAGTTACCAACTGCTCCAAACCAATTAACGCTAACAAGGCCTTCGTATTGCCTGACCCAACACCCCAAGCCAGAACCCGCAGCAAACCAAGAAATCACCTCACTTTGATTAGCCCAGCTTGTAGGAAAGGTCTTATCAGGGTCAATAACTGTACCGCCGTTATGGGTATTTTTATTCTTTCCAGCATCCCAATAAAAAACCCCACCCCCTCCAATTACGTTTAAGTGGTAGTTTTCCACCATAATCTGAGGCCTTAAAACTGAATTTACTTCTGGTATTGCCGCCACACTTTTTACATAAATTACAACATCTGCAAATTCACCTGTAAGCGGGATAATATTATTAGCCACACGTATTGCATTAGTCGTGTTATTGTTATCTGCTGATTCTTCGTTAGGGAATAAATAAGCGTCATAAATACCGGCAATGTAGGGCGTTACAATCGCTCCACCGGCTGAAACTATAAACCCGTTAGCGTTTAGCTGTAACTTAGCAACTTGTACGTTTCCGCTTGCGTCTAATGATATAGCTTTCGGCGTTGTCGTTGATGCAACGTAAGCTTTAAGCCACCATCCCTGATAATCACGGTAGTTGGGTGCAATGTATGATACTGGTGATAGTGACATTATTGGTCGTCCTTTTGTTGTGCGGTTGCTACTGGCGCAATTAATGCCGGAGTTGCTACGGTTGCTAGATTGCTAGGTTTTAATGTTAACTGTTTAGGCGCTGTGATTGCTCTCATTGCTTGGCGTGACGAAATAGCCTCTGCAACACCGCCCCATATTATGTTTAAAGCGGGGTTTCTTGAAAGTTGATCACTTAACTCTTTCACTGCTTGCGCGCTTGGACCTTTACCTAATGCAGTGGCTCTTTTAGGCTCTGTTATTTTAGCAACCTTTTGCATATTATCTAAGAATTTACGCTCTGCTGGTGAGAATAAGACTCTTAATTTGTCCTTCCCTATACTGTTTAATGCTGAGTCGATTGATGACCTAGTCATTGCAGGGTCACCACTGACTTCTCTAACGGCATTGTTGCGTATATTAGTCATAGCTTCGGCGCGTAATGAGTCCCACGCTTGATTGCCGCCATCATTATCAAGCAAGTATCGCTTAAGTTGCTCAAGGTCGGTTGACCTCACGCGGTTTGATATGACCGCATCTTGTAGAAATCTGTCCGGGTTTATTTTATTATCAAGAATATCGCGCACTAAATCAAAGTTACGCTTGTCAAATTTATTGACTTTAGACCTACGCAATGAGCGCTCAAATTCAGCTTTCATTTTTCTAGCGTCTTTAAATACGTCCTTACCTACCGCCGCCTGTACGTCTAAATCAATCGCGTTTTTAAAGTCTCTTAAGTCAGAGCGGCCTTTAGGTGTGAGCGAGTCATAAAGTGAATTTAATTCAATTCTTACTTCTTCTGCAACCTTTGGTGATATTCTACCTTGCACCTTAAATCCCTTGTTTGGCAAAACACCCTTGGCTCTCAATATATCTTTTGTTGAGCTAATTAAGCCGCCGGTTATCCGGTCAGACCCGGCTTTGTCACTAAGCGCCTTTGTTAAGCCTGATAACCTAACAACTTGCCCATCGCCTGCAAGCTCTCTTGCGGTCTTGTATGCGCCTGTTATCGCTGCATCTTGGTCAATGGCTTGGTCTGCTATAAAGTCGAACACTACGCTTGATGAAGGATTAGCACTACCACCTGTTGATACAATGGCATTATCAAACCTACGCGCTATTGTTGCGCCTTGACCGTCTATTGCTTCACGTACTGCGCCGGACGTTTTAAATAGTTCTTGTTGATTTTGAAAGTCAGTCACATCTTGCGTCACTTGGGCGCGAGTAGGTACTAGCCCTTGCTCTTCTAAAAAAGTACGCCTTGCAATCTGTGTTGCATCTTCAATGTTATCTGTTGCTAACAGTCTTTGTGATTGCTCGGCTACGTCATCAAAAGATAGACCCGCATCATCTAGTGCTTTTTGAAAAGCCGCCGTCGGCAATCCATCTGCACTTAGTATTGTTTTAGGATCGTCTATGAAACGATTAAAAACTTTACGGCCAATGCGACCGACACGAGGGAGAAGTAACTCCAAGCCACCCGCGATAGTACCGCCCAATAGCGCGCCTTGAGCCGTTTCTTCTGTGCTGCCACCTTGACCTCTTGTGAGTATTCCACCTTCTACCGCTCCTAATCCTGTAGCCGCTAATGCTCTAGCGGGTATTGTTGCTATGCTGCCAACTGCTGCACCAGGTAATATAAACGGTGCAACCTGACCGCTAATTCTACCAACTGTTGAGCTAATTGGCCTGTCTTCTTCAAGTTGTTCAACAAATCTGCTTTGCTCTCTGCTGGGCTGTCCAATAACACCAATACCACGGCCAACATCCCTAACGCCTTCACTAAAGCCTACCGCCGCCGAACCTAAAGCGCCTACGTTACTGGTATCAACCGGCTGGGCAGTAGAGCTTAATAATTCACTGGCGTTTTGCTGCGTTGTGCGCGGGTTTCTTATTTCGCCTGACGCAATCAATCTTTTTAGCCGCTCTTTTTTAATTGCTAAACGTCGGTCTTTAAGCTGCTGTATTAACTCTGCTCTTGTAGCCATTACTGCCCCAATAGAGCGTTTAATTGCTCGTCTGTAAGGTTTTCAATGTCTGCATCGGTTAGCGTTGTTACATCAATTTGCTGCTGCGGTTGCTGAGGTGCCGCTTGTTGCGCTTGTGGCGCTGGCGTATTTTGTTGAGTTGCTTGTTCTGGCCTTGGCCCTATTTTGGATTGAATAATAACGTCCATTAACCTAAGCTTTGATTTTGCAACCGCTGGCGAGTCGCTAGTAGTGGGTAGCATATTTTCAAGTACTTCTTGGTCTTTATCGGTAAATGTACCTTCACCGGCACCCCTAAACATTGCCTTCATAATTGGCAGCATTACCGCACCCGCGCCCTTTGCAATTCTGTTGTTATCGGTCAATGCAAACATGGTGCCGCTTATAACACCTGTATTTGCGTCTGCTAGGGCATCTGCTAAACCTTCAAGGCCAGCTTGGTAAGTTGCATAGGCTTTTTGATTAGACCTTGCTGTAGTCTTGTCAAGAGCCATAGCCTTAACATTAGCAAGTGTTCTTGCAACGGCCGCTTCAACTTCGGGTTTAAGTTTTAATTGAGCAGTAAGCTTGCCGGTTTCTGTTGCCGCCGCTGTAGTTTGCGCTTGGCTTGCTACCATTCCACCCAAACTTTGATTCTGAGCTATGCGCTCAGTAGATGAGCTTGCCGCTCTAGGAGCTAACCCGGCCGATACCAACTGAGCTTGCATTCTTTCTTCTGGCGTAAAGCCCTCAACCATTGAGTTAAATTGCCTTTGGCCTGCTGTTAGATTTGCACTACCCATCAATCCACGCTGCTGAGCTTCAACCTCTGCGACATTCAAAGACTGTAAAACGCTATCAGGGTTGCCGTTTGTTATTTCGTTTATAGCTTCGTCAGTGTCGCTAAAGTCTCGCCCTTGCGATGCTAGTTGTTGCTTTCTGGTTTGCAATACACGTAACGCGCCTAAGTTATCACCTGATTGTAAAAAAGGCTTTAACGTAGGTGAGAATGCTACAATTGATTGTAGGTTCTGGTCAGCCGTTAAGCGTTGGGCGGCTTGATTATTTTGCTGTATCGCTTGAGCGTTAATAGCATTAGTGTCTTGCGCCTGTTGCATTTGTAACGGTGCCATAGCCGCGCTTTGCTGCATGGTTTGAGCGTTCATGCGCCTGCGTTGTATGCTATCTAAACCGCGGTCGAATAAATCCATTGATGTTTGCAGGTTAGGTGCTTGTGCGGCTAAACTAATTCTAGGATCAATCATACTGAAACCCCTATCATGCTGTAATTGACGTGCATATAACCGTTAATAACGCTCACTGCTTCGGGCCTTACCTGTTTAACTTGGTCAGCCATAACCCCTTTTGATTCTCCGAACAAGCCTATTTTGTTAGCTAATTCATTCCAAACCCACGAGTAAATATTAAACCCATTTTCAACGCCGACAATTTCAATGTTAGATTTTAGTTTTGGGTCAGAAAAGAAACCGGCTACTTTACCGCCAATGTCAAATATGTTTTGTGCAGCCTGCCCTCGTGCATTCGCTTCTCCAACCATACCGGCCGCTTGAGCTGCTGCTGAATTGGTTATGCCGCCGGCTGCAGCTGTGCCTTGACCTAATAACAGGTTACCTTGATTGGCCGCAGTTGTTGAGCCGAAGTTTAATAGGTTGCCAATACTGTTTTTCTGGTCGTTGATTAGTGGTTGTGCAGCAAGCAGTGAATTGTTAGTAAGCTGTTGCAATGTATCACCGGCTGATAAGCGCCCACGACTAGCCGCTAAACCTAGCGTTTGTTGGTTAGCGTTATCAAGGCCCATTTGAAATAGTGGATTGTTTTGCAAGAAGTCGAATTGTGCTTGCGGGTCTGTTAAGAAATTTGACTGTTCTAATCCTTGTTGGCCTATGCCTGCGAATGGGTCTAGTAAAGCGCTTGCGTCTCGGCCTGCTTGCACTTGTAGTTGTGAGGCGTCAAGGGCCGCTTGTGATTGAATGTCACCGGCTTGCCCTGCTCTGTTTGCGGCTGTTTTACCTGTTAAATCACGAACAAATCCCATCTTTAAACCTCATTATATATGTGTCGTATTTGTGATTATTTTTAACGTAATCACAAACTTTAATCTCTGAAACTTCAAACCCAAATGACTTAGCAAAGTCTAAAACATTCTTGTAAAGGCTTGGTATTTCAGCATATAAATGTAGAGTGCGTTTAAATGTAAGCGCTTGTTCTGCAAATTGTTGAGCATACCGCTTTCTATACTCTGGTAAAACTTGTATGTGCAACTTATCACCGTCTTTGTACGTATGATAAACCATTACGGCTATTATATCACCTTTTACGTACCCACCGATATACAGATAATCATTTGTCAACGGTAAAACAAAATCGCTTGCGCTCGGGCAGTGGTCATCTGTAATAGTATCGTAAATATCAGGGTGCAATAAAACCTTTTCTATATCGGATTTATTAAGCGTCGGCTTTACTATTAGCTTATGGGTTTTCAAGCGCGTCTAGTCTTTGCGTGATAACATCAATAACCTTGTTTATTTCAATTACATTGTTTCTCAACTGATCAAGTATTATTCTTTGTTGGTCAAAGAACTGCACCGCGTCGCTATCATTTAAGAACTGATTAGGTGTTCTAAGTTGTTGAGGTGGGTTAATTGGTCTACTCATAAGCTGCTAGACCTTCTTAGGTCGATTGTTGCAGAATATATAGTGTAACTAACAGGGTCGCTTGTGCTAATCCTAAATATTCTGTCAAAGAATGTGCCTAAGTTATAATACTCAACTTGCAGAGTAAACTCACCTAATCTGCCCACTTTAGGCCATGCGCCATGCTTCCAAGTTCTGCCCCCATCGTCTGAATGTTCAATCATTATTCTCGGATTTTCTCCACCGCCAATAGTGTTTGCCATTAAACCGACCCCGGTTTCCATAATAAATTTGGCTTTTGACATTTGAACACGCTTGCCTTTGGCACCCAACAAGTCACCGTTAACGCTATTTGTTATACGCTCTCTTCGCATAACATCAATGCCTCCGTTATAATACCAATCAAAATCTAATACAAACAATCCACCATTATCAAAGTGAGTTAAATACTGTTTACCGTCATAATAAAAATAGCTACTACCTAAATAACGCCCTTGCTCTGGCTCTGATGATATTTGCGACCATCCTAATGGGCCGAGGCTTTCATTTAAAATAAAGGTTTTGTTAGCAGTTGGAAACGTCAGTATATAAAAATTGTTACCGTCCATAGTTATAGTTGAGCCTTGAGCGTCCTTCACCATATCTACCGATTGCTTTGCATAACTTGCAAATTCAGCGCTCAATGGCTCTGTGCTTACTGTTTGCTTAGAGCCTGCTGATGTACGATAAACTCTGTAATCATCGCCTAGCCAATACATCGCTTCGTCTGTTCTAGCTACTGAGTGAATAGCGCCTAAGCCAACTTGAAATATACGGCCTTGTAGCTTTTCAATAGGTGGGTTACCGACACCGCTGTTATACCATGCCACAGTTGAGCGCGTTCCAAACCTATAAATTATTTCATCATAAACAAAGTCTCTTACAAGTGAATCGGGATCTGTTTCTTCGCCGATTACGTTTAATGGATTAACCGTTGTACCATCACCGACGTTTGATATTGATGTAAAATTAGGCTTAGTGTAAATAAACTGATTGTTTATAAAGTCAACTGAAACAGACCCTACAATATTTGGGTCTGTTAGCACCTGTATTACTGATCCGTTATACCAATATACGCCGGTGTTAGACACAATAAAAACATTTTCACCATCACCCGCTAAAATGCACCTATCAGTACCGGCTATACTATTAACTCCACCCCTAACTGATATGTCGTCACCACTAAATTCATAAAGAGTATTGCGATTAACTACGAAAACAGAATCGCCAATATACTGGAAACCTCTATCAAAACCACCTTGTACGGAACCAAATGATTTATTAAATTTAGCGCCAGGGAAGGGCATTAAGACAAATTCATCTTTAGCTAGTGGTAGCGACTTTGGATACCAATTAATAGAACTTTGACTTGATAACGGCCTACTTCTAGTTTGATAAGTCGGGCCTGTAACTTGCACAGGTATCGTTTGAAACTTCATGGGCGCATACCACCGTCAATTTTAATCGTTGGTGAATTACCGTAGCGGCCTTTCTTATCAGCTTTGTTTGCGCCTTTGATACCATTCATAAAGCGTTGCTTAAATACTTGCTGCTGGTCAAAGTCCAATGTGTAGATAGCAACCTCAAGCAAGGCACCGTTTAAGTAAATGCCCGGATGATTAGTAAGAATGTCGTTTGTTGGGTTTGCCTGAGTAAGCTTCGGTGCTTTTCTGAAATACTGTAGTTGTAACGTATATTCCATGTCTGGCGTTATATCAAACTCAATAGTATTGCCAACTATTGTAAAAAATATTGGCTTGCCCGTGCCGGTTACACTATTTAAACCTTCTGGCGTAACGTATTTCACCTCGCCGCCATTAACAGTTAAACGAGTACTTCTTGAGTATTCAAAATCATCAGGTAATGCGATGACTCTACCTGTCGTTGCAGTTGTGCTAGTAAACTCCATAGAACGCAATCTAAGCGACTCTACTTCATTGTCATACATTGCATCCTCTGCAAGCATAATAAAGTCAGGTATAAGCGTTAGCAAGTCCTCTCTATGTGACCATTTAACAATTGCTTTGCTTAGCTCATCATAGTTCGTAATTGCCATTTATATTCTACCTGTTTTTGTCCGAAGTTTAGAAAAGTTGTAATCGTTTAGCTTTGCTATGAATCGCTTTTTGTTGTTTGCTGACATGATGTTTGTGTCATGCGCGCCTTGAGCTTTTAGCTCGTTGTTCCACTGTTGGATCATAAGCATAGGTATTCTGGCAACATGGTGCATTTCACCTTTCCAGCCTGCCCCGCTGTTATTTCGGTCTGCGTTATTTACATCCAATGTGTCATCAATGTTTTGTACCGTTTTTATCTGAGTATGACCGTTTTTAATATCAATCTGCTCAGTAATGCCAGTGTAAACATCGGTTTCAATAACTCGCATATTATACCGTCTTAAACGTTGACTTAATAACGCCTATTTCGGTTAGCCTTTCTAGCTCATCAATGCATTCAACTAAGCATTCATCACCGACGTTAAACCTTACTTCGTCTTTGTCAAAATATACGCGCTCAAATACATCTACGCGCTTTTTTGTGGGCTTTGTAATTGGTGTTTTTGGTTTCATTTTATCACCTAAAGTAAAAAGGGGTTGTTACACCCCTTTGATTGGTTAAGCTACGGTTAGAGCCGCTACAATACCGCTAGACTTAGCGTTACAAGCTTCTAACGTATATTCAGCATTCAGCAATTCACGGTCAAAGTCACCTGTTTTAGCAAGCGGCGTTGAAGTGATAGGCGATAGCTCGGCTAGTTTCCATTTGTCAGTTTCTAACACATAAAGCATTGACTGGTCTTGGTGACGCGCTGGCACGACTGTCAGTGAACCAAAGTCAGACACATATACATCAATAGCCGCCGTTACAGACTTACTAGTGCCATCCACTACACGTTGAGCAGGGCCACTGGTGCCACCGCCAACGAATGCAGACATAGCTTGCTTGTTGAACGAACCCGCCATAATGATATTAGGATCGCCGCCTTCATCCCAGCATTGCTGCAAAACACTTTTAAGCATAGCTTCGGTTAATGCTCTTGCGGTGCCTTCGGTCATGGTATTGCTACCAGTCCCGTTAGGTGCAGAACCGCTTGCGCCTAAACTTAGGTTGTCAGCGATGTAAGTTGGCAAGCCGGCACACTGTCTGGCAGTGCTTGAACTATTTCCGACCACTTTAGCTTTGTTGGCTAATACCGCAAATTCAATATCGTTTTTCAATTCCTTACCCATCTTCATAATCTGGTAAGTCATTTCATCCGCACGCCCAGCGCTGTCAACCTGTCGCTGTGTACGTGACACGCTAGGCACTTTGCTCGATATTTGCGTTAAGTTACCCAAACGAACGGTAGGTACTAAGGTTGTATCAGTTGCCGATGCACCCTCAATGGTTGCGTTATTTGCCGGGGTCGCGAGTGAATCAGTTTGCCACTCGTGATTAGTCGCCGTTGCGGTGTTACGCGCTATTGCAGACAAAAATGGCGTTGCTGTGGGTGATATGTTCCAAATCATATCCGCTAAGTCTTCACGGTTACCAATCGCATCATAGGTAGTAATTTCAGCCATGTTAGGCGTCCTCTAATTAGTTGTTAAGTTGTCTCGATAAACTAGCCAGCTTAACCGCATCTTCCACTTTACCAGTACGTTTTAAGGTATCTTTAGCCGCTTGTATTTGCGTCTGTAAAGTAGTTGTTGCCTGTTGCCTTGGCTTTGTTATCGGTGGCGCTTTACGCACCTGCTTAGTCATTACATCGGCTTTGCTTTTGCTTGCGTTATACTTTGCAGCGTCTAGCAATGCGCTAAAATGATGACTTTTCATGCCTTTTAAATCATCGTGAGTAAAGCCGTTAGCGTCTGCATACTTTGTCATCACGGCAATGTCTGCTTTAGCTTTTGGCGTAGGCTGATTATTTTCTAACCAACCTGATTGAGCGCTTACAAACCCGCTGTACTCTTTCTCAAAATCACCGCCTTGTTTAGCTGTCAAGGTTTTAGATTCTGAAATAAGCTTTTCGCGTTTCTGCTTACCTTCAACATACTCGATGTATTTTTCTGGCTCATACTCTCGCAAGTCGGCCAAGTCCTCTGCGCTTAACACATCGGTTGTGCTTAGTGCTTCAAACTCGGCTAATTTCTCTGCAAGCTGGGCCTGTTTAGCGTCAAAGTCTTGTTGTTTGGCTTTGAACTGCTTTACTTCATCAGCATGTGCTTGAGTCTTGCGCGTATAATCCGCTTGCATCATGTGACCAGCTTTCCATTCTTTGAGTTGGCTCGCGCTTACTTCTTCACCGTCTAGGTCGTAAAAAAGGTCGTCTGCTTCATCAGTTGTGGTTGACTCGTCAACTTGTACAGGTTCGGATTCTTCGGTTTCTAGCTCTTCGCCTTTGCTTTCTAGCTCTGGCTCGTCACTTTCTACCGGGTCAGGTGTGTCGTCAGACACGTTAACAACATCATTAGGCTTAGGTTGCTCAACTGGTGAGTTCTTAGCTTGGGACGTTTTAAATCTTGAAGCGGCTTCACTTACTGTCAGGCCGCCTGCTGGTATATCTAGCATTTGTTGATTCCTAATAGGTTGTTCAACGGTTAAATAACATTTCTAATCGGTTTTTCCGATTGCTCTAACGCGATTGTAGCAGTTTTCCCAGTTTTTACAATACTGATAAAATTACGCTCAAACTTATCTAGTATCTGAGATTGTCGCCATACATCGATACGCTTTTCGTCATCGCTTAACTTTGCACTGTTAAACTCAATAAACAAATCGCCTTTAATTTTGATAAACGCTTCTTGAAATATAGGATTATCAAGTAACTCTTGAGCTACTCTTGCGCGTTCTTGTTGCGCTCTTAGTTGTTGTGTTTTGTTCATTAATCAATCCTTAACAGGGTCATACCCAAATTCATGTAAAGAATTACCATCAGTGGCAATATCTTTTGCTCTAACTTTTTTGCTTAATACATGCCAGTTAGTTTCACCAGCCATATGGTCTTGTGCATATTCTTTTGTAGTCGATACCCAATCAGTAGGGTTTATAGTTTTAACTGACTTCGGAACTGCTCGGTATATTGTTATTTGCTTGTCAGGCTTGCCACGCATACTTTGTATTATGTTGGCCGCCTTTTGATCATACCTAGCACCGCCACCGTAAAATCTAACAGCATTAATTGAATATATATCTTCACCAAATATAGATGTAACATCGTCACCGCTTGGGTTATCACCTCTTAAAGGCGCTGTATGTTGCATCTTATAGGTTTTTTCTCCCTCCGTTCTTAATTCTATTATTTGTTCTTGTCTGCGCTTTTTAAACTCTGCGTCTTCAATCTCTATTTGCTCAGGCGTTTTTTGGCTATCAATCCTTTTTTTATTACCTCTTAACGCTCTATTTTCCATAAAAGCTCTAGCATCTTGCTCAAAAACCTCAGAAACATTCCCATTATTACCTATCTTAGTAACAGTTCCATCAAGCCCTACAAAAGAGGTTCCTCTAGCATTGGTAAATTGAAGAACTGGATTTTTCCCAGTTGAATTTTGATATATTGCCATTCTTTCTAGGATTACAGGGTCTTCAATACCCCTTGCTATATTTTCAGTGTTTTCTTTTACAGTGGCTACAACTAGTTTTTTATTATCCATAGCTCTAAGTATTGAACTATCTAGCTTTGCTATGCCACCGGCTGCTTTATTAAGTAAATCACCCGCAATAGGAATAGTCCCCGCCGCTGCTAAACCTGCGCCTAACAAGTCACCTGTTGCGGCCGCCCTTCCAAAATCATCACCAGCAGCAGCATCACCAATACCGGGTAAAAACTCACCTATTGACGCAATGTTACCGCCTATTCTTTGGGCGCCAAATCTGTCAGAAACTATGCCACTGTCGAATAAGGCATCACTTACATTTTGACCTACGTTTTCAATGAATGTAGGCGTTGTCGGCTCAACCTTGTTTGCAATGGGTGTAAGCGCGTCTTGTACATTCTCGCTCATAACGCTAGGCTGAGAGAATTTTAACCTAAGGAAGTCTCGCATATTATCCCGACTCATGTCATCAGGAAATTGAGCCTTACCTACTCCTTTAATCTCAACCGTTTGCATTAAGCAAAGTCTCCTGTGGTTGGGTCAAATACTAGCATGTTGCTTTGTAGTTCCGCATCTAATTGCTTTCCAGTTGACTGCTCAAGCTTTGTAAGTTCTAGAGCCATTTTGTTATCTTGCTCTTCTTGCTTACGTTGCATTTCGCGCATGAACTGGTCTTGCTTCTGCTGCATTTCCATCAACTTAACTTGTGCGTCACCTTGCGCTTTAACTAAACTAGCTTCGGCCTTTATCTGCTCGCTTTCTGCAAGTGGGTTTTGCATGGCTTGCACTTGTTCTTGTAGCGTCAAAACCATTTGATTAAGTTGTTCATTTTGCGCCTTAAGTAAGTCGTCTGGCTCTTCTGGGTTGTTAAATAGCTCGTCTACTCTTGGCAAGCCTAGCCCGTCAGTAATCCGTTTGAGCGTGTTGTAAATATCAACGTCATCGACCAGTGTAGAGCCTTGAGCCTTCAGCTGTTGCTGTATCTGATAGATGCCTTGCAACGCACTAACTAACGCTTCGTTGTTGCCTGCACCTAGCCCTACGTTAGTGGTAACGCTGTGGTTATACTTCCACTTGGCCGGGTTAACTTTCATCGCCTTGCCTAGTACAGAAAACTCTACTTCCGCATTTTGGTAGCGTGAAGCAAGCCATGCTATACCCTGAAATAAATCACGATAGCCTGTTTCTGCATAATTTCTTGCTATCAATTCAATCTTAGCACTACCGGCCTTTTCGGTGCCGGTAAACCTAGTCGCGGTTTCTTTAGCTATTGCATCAGCGTCAAGACCTTGTGAACTCATTAATGCGCCGGTGCTGTTAGCTCTTGATTGGTCAACGTATTGGATTACTTGTAAGGTTTTATCGCCTGTGTATTGTGTTACGAGCGGGAATACAGCGTTCTGAGGTAATACGGTTGAATCGTCATCAAGTCTTATGATGCCATTTTGACGCATCGTTAACATATCATCTAGGTCGACGTCGGGATGCACTACGTTGCGCGGTGCATTAGAATGATAAATATTATCAAGCAGGCTACGCTTAAGCGCTGTCTTTTCTAGCTGAGTCTGATAAGTAACCTCTGCGCGACTTCTGCCAATAGCCCTGTGTGGCACTGGTATTGCCGATAACATCGCGTATGGCCGGTGGTTAAAGTAGTCGTTAACAAGTATCTTATTACCACTAATCATAATGTGGCGGTCTTCTGCTATACCGTCACCGTCAAAGTCAATCTTAGCGTATAGGTCGTATATTTGTACCTTCTGTGACGCCCAATTGTTTATTGATACACTTCCAATGTCGCCGCCCTGGTCACGGTTTCTTATCTGTTCTATTTGTGAGTTGTGGTGGTCTTCGTCACCGTAAGCGGGTAGCTGCTCTATTAACTTTCTTGGGAATCCATCTGCTAATAGCTCGCTTCTTGTTCTGTATGATACGTCGCCAATCAAATCAGCATCATGCTTGCTTGTTGCGTTTTTAGTGATTAAGAATGACTCGCTAGGAATATTCATAATCTTAACGCTTTTATTAAGCCTGGTGACTCTAAACTTAACATCAAATACTTCTAGTAATTCGTCTTCTTCTTGCTCTGATACTTCAACCTTGTCTACATCGGCACCGCGCAGGCTTTCAATAATCTCTACAATTTCTTGCTGGTCTACTCCGGTAAACTCTACCTCTTCAACGTCTTTTGATTCTTCATAGTAATATTTGACCACACCGCACTTTTGTATTTCTGCGTCTTTTAGCCAATCTATTTGTATTTTGTATGAATCTGATTGATTCCGCACGAGCCAGTTTACAAACTTGGTTTTGTCTTTTGCCTCTTGCAGCTCGGCTTCGTTTTCAGTGTTTGCCGTGAATGACATTATCTCACCGGCACCTAAAAATACGCGCGCCAGGCTTGGCATATCAGCTTCTACAACGTCAAATATGTCAGTCGATACAACACTAGACTGGTCAGCAGTGGCTTTAAACTCAAAGTTCTTTTGGGCCAAATAGCCTGATAGATACTTCTCGTTCTCACGCATGAACTCGCCATTGTAAACAGCGGCGTCCTCTTTCGCCTGCATGATAACGCTTACTAGTTCGCTGTCTGTCATCTTTTGCATTGTTTGAAACCTTTTGTGAATATACGCATATAATACGCTAATCGTTTTTATTAATCAAAAATGTGTTATCTAATCGGTTTAGATAATTGGCGAGCCTTTATAGACCAACTTTCGTTTTACCTTGTCAGTTCGTACAGGCTCGGCAAAAGTTAACGCGGCGGCGTCTCCGTAATCCGGGCTGAAACCGTACTTTTCTTTTATTCTTTCCTTGCGCCATAGCACCCGCCTGTCTTTACTGTCATAACTAAAAGGACTTGCACATAGGTCGGCTTGCATTTCATCATCATCTGGTATTTGAACAGGCAATGACTCATCTACTAGCCAATCAGATAATTCTTGCCAAATCTCATTTCTTTTATTTGTATACTTTTCTGGATTAAGAGGCGTCGAACCAAAATGAACAGATTTTACCCTACCTTTATATCCAAGTTCGTGGAGTCTATCAACTAAGTCGGCACCTGAGCCGTAATCAATAAACATCATGTCGGGCACTTTACCAGTAACAGGGTCAACCGTATCTAGTATCTTTTTGCATATAGCAACATTCTTACCTAATGAATCGCATTCATCGCCTTTGTACGCCTCCATCCCAAACATTAGCCTACCGTGACGCTTAACTATTGCAAACCTGTCACCGCCTCTTGAGGGGTCAACACCTACGACGTAAGAGCCTGAGCCTATAACCGTTTCTCGCCTTGCTTTTATGCAATGGTTAGATGTAATAAGACCATCACCGCCTGATACTTGAAAAGCTTCGGCTGCATTCATCGGATATTCTTGCTTAAACGCTTTCTCGCCGTCTATCCCGTCGGTGGTAAGCTCAATTATTTTAATTCTCCGCCAATACATCTGATTTGGATCAAGCTTGTAATAATTTGCAATGGTTTCTTCGTCATTATCAAGCGTAAAACCTTCTGGCGTATCTTTCCTATACTCAGATTGCCAATACCACGGAACAAATATCGCTATAAATTCAGATAACCCCTTCTCTGCTGCCTTCCACTGCTGATGAAAGAAGTTACCCACGCCATTAGCAGTGCTTTCCCATATAACTTCCGTACCTGGTGCATCTGGTACAGCCTGCATTATACCTTTTGTGTGTTCACTTGCGTTCATCCAAAACGCAACCTCTGAGCCGTGAAAGTATTGCAGAGTTTGACCGCGCCCTACCGCCTTGTTACCTGCTGTTCCTATCTTGTAACCTGAGTCTATGCCATTAAAGTGCAATTCTTTTGCATTGGCTGTACCTGCCACCGGCTTAACAAAGCTAGGCAAATTATCGTAATAGCGCTCTGTCATTTCAAATAGCGCGTTGGTAGATTCGCCATCATGCGTAAGTATGAAAGCTCTTACACCTTTGTTGTGCGTAACCTTGTGGATAAATCTACCGCCAACATAGGTACTTGCACCTTGTTGTCTACCCTTTAATATTATGGCTCTTACTTTGCCAGTGTCTTGTATCTGCTTTTCTAGCTTATCGTGAATATATTCTTGCGCTGAGTTAAGGGAAAACAATTGCAAGCCCTTACCCTTTGTTCTTATTTGCAAACAATTTCTAGCGTAAAAACTAAAATCATTTTTTAACTGTAAGCGCTTATCACTCAAGAGAATCTAGCCATTGTTCTTGCGTTATCTCCACTGTTGCAGTAATAACCTTAGAGCCTTCTTTGCGGTCAATTACCTTATGTGCGGTGTTTATGTCGTCGTCGTCTAGTGCTTTGTTAATGACTTTGCGCGCCTTTACGGTAGGCATATCCTTAAGGTTTCTCTTTAGCTCCAAGTAATCTGGGTTTGCTACACAATAATTATATAAAGTGGAAGTTGATATATCAGCATAACAGCAAGCTTCTGAATCTGTACACCCCCACGTAAAAGCCTCTCTCAATAATTGGAGGACACTTTCAGTCATTACGGTGGGTTGACCGCGGCCTATTTTTTTCATTTTATCGAGTCCTTAAGGTTATTCGATGGTTACTTAGTTTGTACCTTCGGCTTGCGCGTAGTTAAACGCTGTCATTGATATAGTATCGCCGGTGGTAATTGATGTACTGCTTATTGTCATTTCAACACCGACCACGCCGTTACGTCTTGCCGCACCACCTGATGTTAGCGCTACGTAGTGGCCTGCTGTACCTGTTGCGCTTGCTGTTACATCACTAGGTAAGTTTGCTGCACTTGTGCCACTAGCGGCTGCTTGAAATGCTGTTGCAGGCAATGTAAACGTTGCTAATACTGTGCCGCTCGGTGCTGAGTTAATAGCAGCAGGTGAGCCTGTTCTAATTTCAACCTCCCCACCATTTAAGAGCGCGTTAGCTGCGTCAAGTGCTGCGTTTCGTGTTTCTGTTGATGCCTGTCCCATTTTTCTATCCTCTATCTTGCCAGTTATTTGAAGGTTGCGTTTGGTCTTGCCAGTTATTTATTGGTTGCGCTCTATCTGTCCATAGCGTTGGTGTTTGAATTAATAAGCTCTCAATGAACGCTGGTGCTGCTGCTGATATGCTTGTGTCTATGCCGATTAATCTTACAGCGTTAATTGATTCCGTAAAAGCTTGTGCTTGTGATTGTATATTAGCACTTAGATTGCTAAATACTGTAACATTATTTGATTCAGTAAAAGCTTGCGCGAATGAATTTATACTTGAGTCGTTAACACCTGGCGCTGTAACCGTTGCTGAGATTGATGCTGTAAAGGCTAAAGCGGTGGCTGATATACTGCTTGTTATGTTTGCAGAAACGTTGATGACATTGCTTTCAGTAAACGCTTGCGCTGTTGAGCTTATTGATGTTTCGGTTACTTGTGCGGCTGTTACTGTTGCTGAGATTGATTCTGTAAATGGTTGCGCTAATGAATTTACAGTTACTTCTCCCCCGCCTGTACCATCATCGTATAATACCCATTGGGAGTTGTTGGTTGGAAAATTAACTAATGTCCCGTTGTTGCCACTCACACTATCAGTTAATACGTTTCCGGTACCACCGCTAAGGGCAGGGTTGTAGTCATGAACAACAACTCCGTTCTTTTTTATTCTCTGACGATACAGGTTATATCTGCCACTGGATGAAACACCGTCTGAACTATTACATATTGCCTTGTACTCATTACCTACAAAGCCGGTTATATCTATGTCTTGCGCAAAAAATGAACCGTTTACTTTAAAACTTAAAAAGTTCCCAGTTCTAATAATTTCATACTCATTAATATCAGACCAATTAACGCCGTGGATAGGCTGAATTAAACTATCTGTACCTGATAGTCTAAGTGCAAAACGGGATGAGTTAATGGTTATGTTATTAAAACTAGCCGTAGCAACAAGCAAGTTAATACCGTCAAAGCCGTCATTATCGTATGCCACTTTGAAGTAAATTTCAAAGTCGTCATCTGCACCTAAACTTATTAAAGAGGCTAAATCTATTGAATCCCCTAGCCCGGCCCTCCTGCACCGTAAAAACCATGCATCAGCCATGATTAAACAACCACACCGTATTCATCATCAACAAAGAACGTTCCTCTATTTTTGTTCACAAACGCTAAGTACACTCCATTGATTTTGTTAAATCCTGTGAACCGTTGCATTACACCGTGGGTCTGTTTGTAAACTTGTGGATGATAACCCGCTATCTCGCTAGTGACTTCAATCTTAAAGTAGTCGTTTTCGATAACGGGATTAGCAATTTCTTTGTAAACCATCTCACCGCGATGCAATAAAACGTCTTTTAATTTAACGTATTTAAAAGGCGTTTCAATGTGAGTTGCTGCCAGATTGAACGCGTCTAACTCTGTTTGTGTAAGCAAGCCGTATTGCACTGCTGACGCATAACCTTCCGCAACTTCTGCGTTGCCTAAGTTGATGAAATAATCAGCTTCATACAATAAGTTTGTGTCTAACGTTTCACGCAATTTTCGTGCTAGCTCGCGTAGCTCGATT